>LNAP01000951.1_pt1 | contig 31682 bp, 27 predicted proteins | sample 602601 | NCBI WGS metagenome assembly LNAP01 (sample SAMN02440304, study PRJNA202911) | soil metagenome | biome: Subtropical and temperate rainforests or woodlands; isolation source: soil samples (1 kg each in a 20% v/v slurry with milli Q water) were... ...
CGGCTTTATCCATGAACAAACGCTCCAGATCTCGGCTGCTGCGGTATACCACTTCGACGGCCATTCACCACCTCACATGCCTTCACGATAGTTGTCTTTAACGACTACTGTATTTTTATACAGTGCCTAGCATAGGCGAATTTTTTCGCGCTGGATAGTGGCCTTCATGCATCTTTTTCAATCAGGGATGTGTCTTGCGACAACCCGCCACGCTCTCAACCATAGCTAATGGCCTCGTTCCTGCTTGGTATTCAGGCAAATCAAAGTGTCACGCGCACGCAGCATCATTCAATCTGGAGGTGCTGTTTAATTTTTGTACAGGATGTGTTGGATATGTCAGAACTGAAATGGGCTGAAAAGCTGCGCAAGAACCTGCACGACCAGGCCGACTCCCTCGGCAATCTTTGTGTCGAAGCTTTTCACTACCTGGCGCTGTTCGGGATTGGTGCGATCACGGCTTACGCGGCGGTGACGACCTTCATTGGCATGCTGGAAAAAGGCAGCATCAGCGTCGACGACATTCTGTTGCTGTTTATCTACCTTGAGCTGGGTGCCATGACGGGTATCTATTTCAAGACCAATCACATGCCAATCCGCTTCCTGCTCTATGTGGCGATCACCGCGCTGACCCGGCTGTTGATCGGCGACGTATCGCATCACAACGCGCCTGACCTGGGGATCATCTATTTGTGTGGCGGGATATTGCTGCTGGCGTTTTCGATTCTGGTGGTTCGCTACGCGTCGTCGAAATACCCGTCGGTCAAGGACAAGGCCGAAAATTGACAGAGGTAAAGCCGGGAAGGTATTCAGGCCCGCTGAAAATGTTCAGTAACCGGGCCTGAATCTGACATCAGAGGGGTGTGGAAATCTTGCGCATCCTCACGACCGCGATGACACGCCATTAAACACTGACCGCCAGTCGTGGACGATCGCGCAGCCAGTTGCTGCGTATCGGTGGCGGGGCCAGTTGCTTGAGGTCGCCATCGGTCATGGCCGCGAGGATCTTGATCGCGCTGTGGCCTTGCTCAATCGCGATGCCGAATTGCACGCTTTCAATCAAACGGTTCAGGCGCTTGGGATCGTTGCGCTGGGCGGCGCTGATCAAGCGTTTGGCGACAACGCCGGTTTCGTTGGACAGGGTCAGCATGATGCTGCCGTCGAGCCCTTGAATGCTCAGGTTCACCCGATAATCAGGGTGGAACGCGTCAGTTATCTGTTGAAAAGGATTGTCCATTATCGGCTACCTGCTTTAAGGGGCTGCATGAATTGACTGGGCTTTGGGCACTTTAGTTCTCGGCTGAAGTGGATTGATGGGAATTTCCTACGCTTGCTGTTACTGCTGAAAACTGGCATCGTCCGCGTTAATGATAATTTTTCGTGTTTGAGAAGTATTGACACATGCACGACTTCTCCGCATCTGATCGCGACCTGATCAGCCGCCAGCGGCAAATCTCCCAACTCTACGCCGACCATCACAGCTGGTTGCACGGCTGGCTGCGTAAAAAACTCGGTTGCTCGCAGCGCGCGGCCGATCTGGCCCATGACGCGTTCATTCGGGTGCTGACCCTGGCCGAGCCACAAAACCTCAAGGAGCCTCGCGCCTTCCTGACGACCACGGCCACGCGTCTGATGATCGACGGTGGTCGGCGGCGCAAGATCGAGCGTGCTTACCTTGATGCGCTTGCTCTGCATGCCGATGAAGCCTCTATTCCAAGCCCGGAAGCCATACACGCCGCCCTGGAGATTCTGGACAGGATCGCCCGCATGCTGGAGGGTTTGCCGGCCAAGCCGCGTCAGGCATTTTTGCTCAATCGTCTGGACGGCCTGACCTACAGCGAAATCGCCACGGTGTTAGGTGTCTCCAGCAGCATGGTCAAGCAGTACATGGCCAGCGTGCTGGTGCATTGCTATAAAGCACTGCACGGTTCGGGCCACCTGTCATGAGCCCTGAGTACGAGCCGACCGAAGCAATGATCGGCCAGGCCGCGAGCTGGTTGGCGTTGCTGCACGATGATGGGGTCACGCCGGCCGATCGTCAGGCCTTCAATAACTGGAGGCAGGAAGATCCACGTCACTTCCTCGCCGTGGCGCGCATGCAATCCTTGTGGGGCAGTTTCGAGCAGTTGCCGACTGCTCCGGCGCGCAGGGCGTTGGACCAGGCTTTCGCGCGTTCGCCGGGCAAGTCTTCCCGGCGTTATCTGCAGACGATTGCTTTATGCGGCAGCCTGGCTTTGGCCTGGTTCAGTCTCGATCAAGCGCCCGTCTGGATGGCCGATCAGCGCACCCACATTGGCGAACGACGCGTTATCGCTCTGGCTGACGGCAGCCATCTGCAGCTCAACAGCGACTCGGCGGTCGATATTGAATTCGACGAGCGGCGGCGGGTGATCGATTTGCATCGCGGTGAGGTGTGGGTCGAGGTCGCCAAGGATCCGCAGCGACCGTTCGTGGTGCGCACCGATCAGGGCACCATTACAGCGCTGGGCACGCGGTTTCTGGTGCGTAGTGGGGCGGACGGTGCGGTTCAGGTCAGCGTGCTGGAATCGGCCATTGCCGCCAACGCCAACAGTTCCGTGGCGGTCCGGGTCAGCGCCGGCCAGCAGGCGACGCTCAAGGATGGGCTGGTGCGGACACCGCAATCGATCGGCAATGAAGATCCCGCAGCCTGGACGCGCGGTTTGCTCAAGGTCGATGACCGGCCGCTTGCCGAAGTGCTGGAAGCGCTGGGGAGCTATCGACATGGGCTGTTGCAATTCGATGCGACGGCACTGCAAGGGATGCGGGTCTCTGGCGTATTTCAGCTGGACGATACCGACGCTGCGCTGGCCACCTTGGCTGACAACCTGCCGATCAAGGTCGAGCACTTCACTGATCTGCTGGTCTGGGTCAAGCCGGCCGGGTAAGCGGGGCTTGAGGAGAACAGGGCACAACGAAAGAGGGCGGGGTCGTTTTGGCGACCCCGCCCTTCTTCATAGTGTTGCTGAATGGTTCAGCTAACGGTTTGGATCATCCCAGCAGGGCGGTATCTTTAGCCTGCTCTTTTTCCAGAAATTCTTCTTGCAGCAGGGCGTCCGGATTGACCGACTCCTGTTCTGCGTCATTGATCACGGGAGCGCCCGGTCGTTTGGTACGCAGTTTGCCAAAAAGATGTTCAAGGGCGTGGTCGAGTTTTATAGCTGCGCCATCTACGGCCTGATCCAGCGTATCGGCCTTGTGGGTAACGGAAATAGGTTGATGACCTTTTGGTCGGGCTTCCATCTGGCAGCGCATGTCGTGCGGGCCGGGCTTGTCGCCGTTTTCATCACGGATGTGAACTTCGATCCGAGTCAGATCTTCGTCATAGCGTTCGAGCGTGCTTTCAACGGTGGTACGTACCCACTCCTCCAGTCGAATACTGCTTTCGATGTGGTTATCGCAATTGACCTGGATTTGCATAGTTCTTCCCTTATAAGGCTTGCTCGTATGAGATCGGACGACACGACCGGTGAACTGGTTCATTTCGTCTGCGCTCATTCACAGTGTTGGCGCCTATGCAGGAACAATTCAACCCCATTGAGAAAGAAATATTTCGCGGCAAAAAAATAATCCTCAGGTTTTGAATGTAAATCGCTCTCATTCGCTGTCTGTTTTTCTCGCATGTTCGTCATGGCTATGGAAAACCTTATTTCACAGTGAAGGATCGTTCATGTCACGCCCTGCTAATTCGTTGCATCCTCTGGCGCTTGCCGTGTTGATGGCGTGTGCCATAGCGCCTTTGCACGCGGCCGATTCCGCTGCTGGCCAGCCCGCCAGTGCGGCGCGCAGCTTCGCTATCCCGGCCGGCGATTTAAGCCAGGCGCTCAATGCTTTGGCCGAGCAGGCCAGTCTGGTCCTGGCATTCGATCCGGCCCTGACGCGCGGCAAGCGCAGCAATGGCTTGCAAGGTGCGTTCGGCACTGACGAGGCAATCGCCAAGTTGCTCGCTGGCAGCGGTTTGCGCGCAACGACGCTTTCGGCCAATCGCTATCGAATCGAAGCGGCACCCGCTGCCGCCGACGGCACCCTGGAGCTGCAGGCTACGGCCATCAGCGGCGCTTATCAGAACGAAAGCCCGACCGGACCGGTTTCCGGTTACGTTGCAACCCGCAGCCGGGTCGGGACCAAGACCGATTCAGCCCTGATCGAAACGCCGCAGTCGATTTCCGTGGTCACCAAAGACCAAATGCGCGCCCAAGGGGCTCAGAGCCTCAACCAGATCTTGCGTTATACCGCTGCGGTGGTTCCGGAAACCCGTGGCTCTACCGCTTCGCGACTCGATCAGCTTACAATTCGCGGCTTTTCCCCGGCGACTTACCTCGATGGCCTGCGCATGCCGGGCAGCCGTGACGCATCGCCGCAGAAGGATTCCTTCGATCTGGAGCGCGTTGAAGTGCTGCGCGGTCCCTCGTCGGTTCTGTACGGCCAGGCCAGCCCCAGCGGCGTGGTAAACATGGTCAGCAAATTGCCGACGGAAACGCCTTTCCATGAAATCGGCATGACCTACGGCACGTTCGACAAGAAGCGTACGACCTTTGACTTTGGCGGGCCGATTGACGACCAAGGCGTGTATTCCTATCGCCTGTCCGGTTTGTACGACGATGCCGATGGGCAGCTCGAACACACCGAAACCCGTCGCCAATCCATCGCCTCGGCCTTCACCTGGCGTCCGAGCGAAGACACTTCGCTGACGTTTCTGGCCAATTATCAGGCCGATCCCAAGGGCGCGTCCTACGGGTCGATTCCGGCCTACGGTTCGGTATTGCACAGCCCGACCGGCCGTGACATCGACGTGGATTTTTACGATGGCGAGAAGGATTTCGAGAAGAGCGACCGCGAGTATTACGCCGTCGGTTACTTGTTCGAACATCATCTGAACGACGTCTGGACCTTGCGCCAGAACGCCCGTTATCTGCGCAGCGAAGGCATCTATCAAAGTATCTACAACGGCAGCGACGCCTTGCAGCCGGACTACCGCACCATGGGTCGCTACACCATCGGCAGCGATGTGAATCTGGATTCCTATACGCTCGATAACCAGGCTCAGGCCAGGTTCGACACCGGTCCGTTGCAGCACACCGTCTTGTTCGGCGCCGATTACCAGAACACCAGCACCGACACCAAATCCGGCAATGGCAGTGGTCCGTCGCTGGACCTGTTCGATCCGGTTTATGGCCGTCCGGTCACGCCCATCACTTACAGCACCGACGCCACGGCGCGCAGCCAGCAGAAAGGCCTGTATTTGCAGGAACAGTTGAAGTGGGACAAATGGGTGTTGCTGGCGGGCGGTCGCTATGACTGGGCCGACAGCACCAACAGTTCGCAGCGCCTGACCACAGGCGTGAAAAGCAAAAGCTCGACCGACAGCGAGGCCTTCACCGGCCGCCTGGGCCTGGTCTATCTGTTCGATAACGGTCTGGCGCCGTACATCAGCTATTCCGAATCCTTCGAGCCGCAATCGGGCACGGGCTTTGGCAATACGCCGTTTGAGCCGACTGAAGGCAAACAATACGAACTGGGAATCAAATACCAACCGCCGGGCAGCAACAGTTTCATCACCGCAGCGATCTTCGATCTACGTCGCAGCAACGTGCTGACCCAGGATCCGATCCCGACCAATCTGTGCAATGGCGCCCGCTGCCAGGTGCAAACCGGCGAAGTGCAATCCCGTGGTTTTGAACTCGAAGGCAAGGCGAGCCTGAGCGATAACCTGGATATCACCGCGGCTTATGCGTATCTGGATAACCAGGTCAGCAAATCCAACAGCACGGTGCGTGTTTCACCCGGCATTGTCGGCGTGGCCAATGGCCCGGCGCTGACCGCAGAAGGCACCACGCCGCCGGGCATTCCGAAACACACGGCTTCGGCCTGGGTCGATTACACGTTCCGTGACGGCCAGCTGAAAGGCATTGGCGTGGGCGGCGGTGCGCGTTATGTCGGTTCGAGCTGGGGCGATGAGGCCAACTCGTTGAAAGTGCCGGGCTACACGCTGTTCGACGCGGCAGCGCATTACGACATTCCGAATATCAACAGCCCGATGGATAACCTGCGCCTGGCACTGAACGTCACCAACCTGGCAAACAAGGAATACGTCGCGTCCTGCTATTACTATTCCTGGTGCTGGTATGGCTCGCAACGCACCGTGCAGGCGAGTGCAACATATCGGTGGTGATCAAGCAGGAAGAAGGAGCCATTGCAGGAGGGGATTTGTCCCCGATGACGGCGGTACATTCGATGCACATCTGGAGCATCGAATACCGCCTTCCCGGATAAATCCGGTCCTGCCGGTTTCGCTATTGTCCGATTGGTTCGGATCAGAACGCCACAGAAGTCTGCACATACACCGTGCGCGGTTCGCCGACGTATTTGCCTTTGTTGTTGTCGTCGAACGAACGGGTGAAGTATTCGTGGTTGAGCAGGTTCTTCACCCCGACGGCGACGTTCAGGTCATTGAGTTGCGGACCGAAATCGTAGCCCGCGCGGGTGCTGAACAGCATGTAGCCGGGAATCTTGCCGGTACTGCCATCGGCGCTTTCAGTTGAAGTGTTGGCGTTGTCGGCGAACTGGTCGCTCTGATACGAACTGTCGAGATTCAGCTTCCACGGCCCTTCGGTGTAGGCCACGCCCAAGGTGCCTTTGTGCTTGGAGGAAAAGGGCACGCGGTTGCCTTTGTTCGGGCCGTCTTCGCGGATGCTGGCGTCGACATACGCATACGTGGCGTACACATCGAAACCGGCCAGCGCCGGGCTCAGACCATTCAACGCGTAGTTGATGCTGGTCTCGATGCCCTGATGCCGGGTTTCGCCGCGGGCAATCACCGTGTCGTTGGTCTGGTTACTTTCGTACTGATTGTCGAAGTTGATCAGGAACGCCCCGATCTCCGCGCGCAAGTTGCCGTTGTCATAGCGTGTGCCGAGTTCCCAGGTGCGGGCTTTTTCCGGTTTCACTTCGCCGCCAGCCACCCGATTCGGCATCTGGCTGTATTGCACGCTGCCGAATGAACCTTCGGTATTGGCGTACAGATTCCACGTGTCAGTGAGGTGATACAGCACGTTCAACGCGGGTAGCGCAGTGTTGTAATCGCCCTGATATTTGACGTTGGTCAGGTTGTTGGTCTGCGCCGAATCGATCATCTCGTAGCGAATGCCAGGCGTGAACGTCCATTTGCCGATATCGATGCGGTCGTCGATGTAAATCGCGTGGGCTTCGGTCGCGCCCCGAGTATCCCGGTCGTTGCGGCTGGCGGTGCTGGGCAGCTCGTTGGAAGTGCTCGGCGTGCGATAGCGCAGTTCGTGACCGGCCTCGTTGATGTAGCGATAGCCGACGCCGATTTCGTTCCAGCTTTCACCCAGCGCGAAGCCTTGGGAAAAACGCGTTTCCAGACCCCTCACCCAGTATTCGCGCGGCGACAGGGACACGAACGAACCCTGATCCAGATAACCGCTGCGCAAGGTCTTGGTGAAGAACGTATTGGCAGTGAACACCCGCGCGTCCTGCTCGTAGCGATAGCCGAAATTGACCAGCGTGCGGCGTCCCCAGAACTTGTCCTTGGGACGCGTCGATTGATACGGATCAGCCTTGTAATCAGCGACGTTGAGGCCGCCGGGCATGTCCGCTTCGCCTTCGTAATACTGCGCCATGGCGTTAAGGCTGTTGGCCTCGTCGATCTGGTATTTGCCCTTGAGAATCAGGTCGTCGATTTGCGTGTCGCTGTGTTCACGCCAGTCGCCGCCGCGCACCCCGGAATACAGAATCGCGCCGCCCAGGCCGTTGTCGGCGGTGCCGCCCGCCAGCAGATTACCGGTGGTCTTGAAGCCGTCGTGGCTGGACGAAGGGCTGGTTTCGGTCTGGAAGCCGCCTTTGACGGTCGGCGCATCGGGGATTGCGCGGGTCACGAAGTTGACGATCCCGCCGACGTTCTGCGGGCCATACCTTACAGCGCCGCCGCCACGCACCACGTCCACGGCGTCCATGTTGCCCATGCTGATCGGCGCGAACGACAACTGCGGCTGGCCATAAGGCGCGAAGGGCACCGGAATGCCGTCCATCAACACCGTCGAGCGCGACGCCAGGCGCGGATTGAGGCCGCGAATGCCGAAGTTCAGCGCCATGTCATGGCTGCCGGTGCCATTGTTTTCCGGCGCGTTGACGCCGGGAATCCGATTGAGCACTTCACGCGCGGTGCTGGCCCCGGAGCGTTCGATTTCTTCGCGACGGATCACATCCCGTGCGCCGGGGTGCTCGAAAACATTGATCTGCTGCGCTTCGCCGAGCCAGTCGCCGACCACGGTCGAGGCTTCCAGCTCAACCGGCGCATCACCTTGCACGGCGCTGACCGGCTGCAAGGTGAAGCCATCCTTGCCATCGGCCCGCGCCTGCAAACCGGTGCCTTCGAGCAATGCGGCCAGACCTTGCTCCGGCGTGTATTGGCCTTCCAGACCGCGACTCTGCAAGCCGTTGGTGATCTGCGAGCCAAAGGAAATCAGCACGCCCGCTTCACGACCAAACTGGTTCAATGCGGTTTCCAGCGTGCTCGGCGCAATGTGGTAAGGCTTGTTGGCGACTTCCGCCGCCTGCACCAGCGGCAGAGCGCTCAACGACAAACCGGCGCCGAACAGGATATGGCGCAACGAGCGGGCGAGGGGAGATACAAGGCTGGGGCGGGCTGACATGCAGGAGTCCTTCGGCGAGACGATTAAAGTGCTTTTCCTGTCTGTCACGCGAGATAGGCAAAACGGCTCACTGGGTTTGCAAATATTTTCGCCGGGCGCGACTCAACCTTGTGGGACCGGATTTATCCGGGAAGAGGCCGGTACATCCGATGAGTTTCTTTGATTCGAATGGCGCTTTCCCGGCTGAAGCCAGTCCCACGGGGCTGTGATTCACAGGTAGTTCAAACCCGCGCCTCGACGGTCACCCAATACCGGGTAAAGCGCTTGACCCGAACCGGCAGCGCCACTTCCAGCAGATCCAGAATGCGTTCGCTGTCGGCCAGCGGATAACTGCCGGAAATCAGCAGGTCGGCGACTTTGGCGTCGCACTCCAGATGGCCGCGTCGATAGCGGCTGAGTTCGGCGAGAAAATCCTGCAAACGCATGTGCGCGGCCACCAGCATGCCGTCGGCCCAGGCGCCGCTGCTGGCGTCCAGTGGGCGGATCGCGTCCCACGAGTTGTGCCCGAAGCTGACTTGCTGGGACGCCTGCAACTGCAAGCCCGGTCCCGGAAAATTGTCCGGCTGAAGCTGCACGGCACCACTGAATACCGCAATCTGGCTGCGGCCATCCAGTTGCCGCACATCGAAACGGCTGCCCGCCATGCTCGGGCGAATGCTGCCCTCGGCGGTGGTCAGCAGCAGCGGGCGCGGGTCGTCGGCGGCGGTCAGCAGGATCTCGCCTTGTAGCAGTTTGATCAGACGTTGCCGGGTATCGAAACGCACATCCACGGCGCTGGCGCTGTTCAGGTGCAACTGGCTGCCGTCGCTGAGGGCGATCTTGCGGCGCTGGCCAACACCATTGTGGAAATCCGCCAGCAACGGTTGCAGCACCGCCTGCTCGCGCAAACCCCAGCCAGCGGCAGAACCAGCGCCCAACAACAGCAGCAGTTTCAAGGCCTGACGCCGCCCGCTGGATTTCGGCGCATTGATCGCAGCGTGAGCCAGTGGCGAAGACAAACCGCTCAAGCGCTGATTGACCCGCTGGATATGCGCCCACGCACGCTGATGTTCAGGGTTGCTGTTCAGCCAGGTTTGCCAGGCTTGCTGACGCCGCGATTCAAGTGCGCCGCTCTGTATTTCAATCAACCAGCTCACCGCCTGCTCGGCAATCGCTGCAGGAATATCGGATTTGTTCAGGGATTCGGCGTTCTGGTTCATAGAGCGAAATAGCAGCGCAGGGCGGCCTTGTGCAGATGGCGTTTGACCGTGGCGATGGAAATCCCCAGTTGCCCGGCGATTTCCCCGTGGCTCAGGCCGTCGACCTGCGCCAACAGAAATGCGCGTTTGACCAACATTGGCAAACCATCGAGCAGCTGATCCAGCTCCAGCAGGGTTTCCAGAATGATCGCCCGCTCTTCTTCGGAAGGCGCGACACAGCTCGGCATCTCCAGCAGCGTCTGGTAATAGACGCGTTCCAGATCCTGGCGTCGGTAGTGATTGCACAGCACGCGTTTGGCAATCGTGGTCAGGAAGGCGCGTGGCTCGATGATCTGCGCCGTATCCCGGGCCGTCAGCACCTTGACGAAGGTGTCCTGAGCCAGATCCGCTGCGCTGTGCGGGCAGCCTAGCCGACGCCGCAGCCAGGTCGTCAGCCAGTTGTGATGGGCGTTATACAGGCCTTCGACGGTGTGATTGGGCGCGTATTGGGCGATGGGCATGAGCGACTGCAGTCCGCGATGGATCAATAATTGTGCAGATTCTGTCAGACTCTTTTGCATATGAGAATATTTATCATTAATATTGCGATCTACTCGTACAAAGGTTCGTATCTTTTCCTACGCTTGACTACTTTAACCGTCGCACTCGATGATCCCGAATCAGGAACCCGCCATGCCGCTCCATGACCGCAGAGACCTTGTGCCGTGCCCGTACCAGGCTGAGTTTCGTTGATGGACGGCGCAGCCATGGGTGACCCGCAAACTCGCCTGCAAAACAGCATTCGGACCAAGAGCAAAGCCCGCCCCGGCAAAGGCGCGGCGTTGTCGCTGGCGTATCGTCTGGCGGTGACTTCGCGGATCCTGGCGGCGCTGTTCGGTGGCTACCTGGTCGCGGCGTTGACCAGCGTATGCGTCAGCCAATGGATGCCCATGTCCCGCGCTGACGCGGTGATCACCGGCATGTTGCTGTCGTTTCTCAGCTATCTGGTGGCGGTGCTCTGGTGTTTTGCCTGCCGCACCGCGTGGCAGGCCTGGATCGGCGTTTTGCTGCCCAGCGCGCTGTTGGGCGCCGCGTTTGCCTGTGGGCGGTGGCTGATATGAAGGAAGGTTTCCGGCAGACCATGGCCTGGCTCCACACCTGGATGGGTCTGGTGTTCGGCTGGTTGCTGTTCGCGATTTTCCTGACCGGGACCCTGTCCTATTTCAAGACGGAAATCACCCGCTGGACCCAGCCGGAAATTCCCCTGCGCGCGCCCAATACCCAGGCCAGCGCCGAGCTTGCCCAGGCGTATCTGCAGCAAAATGCCGCGGGCGCGTCACGTTGGTTTATCAACTTGCCGGACGAACGCGATCCCAAGCTTGGAGTGATGTGGCAGGCACCGAGCCAGCCGGGACAGCGCGGGACTTTCGTACAGAAAAACCTTGATGCGCAAACCGGTGCCGAAGTGCAGGCGCGGGACAGTCGCGGCGGCGAGTTCTTCTACCGTTTCCACTTCCAGTTACAGATGCCGAACCCGTGGGGCCGCTGGCTGGCCACTGCGGCGGCAATGGTGATGTTCATCACGCTGATCAGCGGGATCATCACTCACAAGAAAATCTTCAAGGAATTCTTCACCTTTCGCCCGCGCAAGGGCCAGCGTTCCTGGCTCGACGGGCATAACGCAATCGGCGTGCTGGCCCTGCCGTTTCACTTGATGATCACTTACAGCAGCCTGGTGATTTTCATGTCGATGGTCATGCCGGCGAGCATCGTCGCCAGCTATGGCAAAGATACCCAAGCGTTTTTTGCCGATCTGTTCCCAGCCAATGCCAGCGTAAAACCGGCGGGCACTCCCGCGCCGCTGGCGTCGTTACCAGACATGCTCAAGCTGGCTGACCAGCAAGCGCCGGGCGGGCATCTCGGTCGGTTGACGGTGAACAATCCCGGCGATGCCAATGCCACGGTGGTGTTGTTTCCCAGTGGCGTGGACAGCATCGTTCATGATCCAGGCGCGGGCCTGACGTTCAACGGCGTCACGGGCGCATTGCAATCTACTGCGGTCGAGCGTACTGCGCCGTTGCTGATTTTCGGTGGTTTCTATGGCTTGCACATGGGGCATTTCGCCGGGCCGCTGCTGCGCTGGCTGTACTTCATCTTCGGCATTGCCAGCACGGCGATGATCGGTACCGGGCTGGTGATGTGGCTGAAGAAACGTCGGGTCAAGCACGAGAAAACCGGCGTATTGCCGTTCGAACTGCGACTGGTGGAAGTGCTGAATATCGCGGGCATGGGCGGCCTGATGATCGCAGTGGCGAGCTTCTTCTGGGCCAATCGCCTGTTGCCGGTGAGTTTCCCCGGACGTGGCGGTTGGGAGATCAACATGTTCTTCATCGCCTGGGGCCTGACGCTGCTGCATGCTGCGTTGCGCAGCGGGCGTAACGCCTGGCGCGAACAACTGGCGCTCGGCGCGTTGCTGTATGCCGGTTTGCCGCTGCTGGACATCGTGACCAGCGGCCGTTATCTGCTGGACTCTCTGGCGCACGGCGATTGGGTGCTGCTCGGCGTCGATCTGACGGCGTTGGCGACGGGTCTATTCCTGGCCTGGGCCGCGCGCAAGTTTCGCCCGGCCCGGCCGCTGCTCGCTGCCGATGAAGCCGCGCAACCCTTGAAGCGACGTGAGCGGCACAGCGTTGATGTGACGCCGCTGGAAGGGGAGACGCGCTGATGCTGCTGGCAAGCTTGTTGTGTTTCCTGGGATTTACCGGCTTGTGCCTGTCGATGACCAAGCATTACGGCGAGTTGCTGCACAGCAAACTCAGCATCAGGCGTGGACGCTGGTTGCGTGTGGCCGGTTGGTTGGCGTTGGTGCTCTCGTTATGGCCGGCAATCAGCACGGCGGGTTGGGGCTTTGGCCTGGTGCAGTGGTGCACGGCGTTGATGACCAGTGCGCTGATTCTGTTATTTCTGATTCCGTATCGACCGAAACTGGTGTTGCTGCTGGCAGCGGCGGGGCTGTTGCTTACGCCGTTTTTGGCAGTCAGTCAGTTATGGCGTTGAGTGCGTCTCGTCTCAAAACGCCCCGCGATATTCGCCCGGCGTAGCTCCGACAACTTGCCGGAAACGGTTGTTGAAATGGCTGGCGCTGGCAAATCCGCAATCCAGGGCGATATCGCCGAATGCCATGCACGTGGAGCGCAGCAGGTGGCGGGCGTGGGCGATGCGGCGGGCCAGCAGGTATTGATGGGGCGGCAAGCCGAAGCTTTCGCGGAACATCCGGGCGAAGTGGTATTCGGACAATGCACAGATCCCGGCCAGTTGCCCCAGGCTCAGCGGATCAGCAAGGTGCGCGTCAATGAACTCCACCAGTTGCCGACGCAGATGCGGCGCCAATCCACCCTTGAGGCGCAAGCCTTCGCGTAGCCCGACCTGACCGAGAATCGCGTGGCTGAGCATGTCGTGGGCCAGGCTGCTGGTGCGCAAGCGCTCGCCGGGTTCGCTCCAGTCCAGCTGGATCAACTGGCGAAAGCGCCGGGCCTGTTCGGCGTCATCGATAAAGGTGCTTTCCCGCAGCTGCAACTCGCGTGGCTCGCGGTCCAGCAGGGTGATGCAGCTCAGCGCGAACTGCTCCGGGCTTATATAAAGGTGCGCCAGACGAATCTCGCCATTGATCACCCAGGCCGATTCGTGTCCGGCAGGCAGCGTGCAGAGTTTGTCCGGACTGCCTTTCTGATCCGGCTGGTCGCGCCGGAACGTGCCGGTGCCGCCGTCGATATAGCACGACAGCGTGTGATGACTGGGCGCGTGGTATTCCTGAGCGTCGTGCCGGTTGTTCCATAACGCCGCAACCAAACCGTCGCCCAGCGCGGCGCTCTGCTCAAGTCGGGCATTGGGTGAACTGTTCAGGGCCTGGAAGACCTGGATGGATTCGATGGCGGGCATGACGTTTCCTCTACGCCTCGCATCCTACTCCGTGGCTCGTCTGCTGCCAGCCACCCACATCGCAAATCGGCATCAAATGCGCAAGTTTATGCAAGTGGCGACCCAGGCCGCGCCGCAGACTGACGGCTCAAACAGGAGTCGCGTCATGAACATCTCGCTTTATCTGCTTACCGTGCTGATCTGGGGCACCACCTGGATCGCCTTGAAACTGCAATTGGGCGACGTGGCGATTCCAGTGTCGATCGTCTATCGCTTCGGTATGGCGGCCTTGGTGTTGTTTGCGATGTTACTGCTCAGCGGTCGCCTGCAACCGGTCAATCGGCGCGGCCAGTTGATTTGCCTGGCCCAAGGGCTGTGCCTGTTCTGCATCAACTTCATGTGTTTCTACACCGCCAGCCAATGGATCCCCAGCGGCCTGATCGCCGTGGTGTTTTCCACTTCGACGCTGTGGAACGCGCTCAATGCGCGGATCTTCTTCAAGCAGAAAGTCGCGCGTAACGTGCTGGCCGGTGGCGCGCTGGGCTTGATCGGTCTGGCGTGCCTGTTCTGGCCGGAATTGTCCGGGCACAGCGCCAGCCGCGAAACCCTGATCGGTCTGGGTCTGGCCTTGTTGGGGACGCTGTGTTTTTCCGCCGGCAACATGCTCTCCAGCCTGCAACAGAAAGCCGGCCTGCGCCCGCTGACCACCAATGCCTGGGGCATGTTGTACGGCGCGGCAATGCTCAGCCTGTATTGCCTGCTCAGCGGCACGCCGTTCAGCTTCGAATGGAACACGCGCTATATCGGCTCGTTGCTGTACCTGGTGGTTCCCGGTTCAGTCATCGGCTTTACCGCTTATCTGACCCTCGTCGGCCGCATGGGCCCGGAACGCGCGGCGTATTGCACGGTGCTGTTCCCGATTGTGGCGCTGAACATCTCGGCCTTCGCCGAAGGCTACCAATGGACCACCCCCGCGCTGATGGGGCTGGTGCTGGTGATGCTGGGGAATGTGTTGGTGTTCAGGAAGCCGAAGGTGGCCCAGACCTGTGGTAGCGAGCTTGCTCGCGAATAGGCCAGCACTTCAAAGCCGCCGTCGCAAGCATGCCTGCTCCCACAAATGCCTGTTAACCCTTCCAGACCTGCGGATTGACCAGGTTTTGCGGTTTTTCGCCGAGCAGGGCGCTGCGCAGGTTGCTGTAGGCCAGATCGGCCATGGCCTGGCGGGTTTCGGTGGTGGCCGAGCCGATGTGCGGCAGGGTCACGGCGTTGCTCAGTTTGAACAGCGGCGAATCGCTCAGCGGCTCTTTTTCGTAGACGTCCAGGCCCGCGCCACGAATCGTACCGTTTTGCAAGGCTTCGATCAGCGCGGGTTCGTCGACGATAGGGCCGCGCGCGATGTTGATCAGGATTGCGCTGGATTTCATCAGGCCCAGTTCGCGGGTACTGATCAGGTGTCTGGTTTTTTCGCTCAACGGCACGACGAGGCAGACGAAGTCCGATTCGGCCAGCAGCTGATCAAGGCTGCGAAATTGTGCGCCCAGTTCCTGTTCCAGTTCGGTCTTGCGACTGTTGCCGCTGTAGAGGATCGGCATGTTGAATCCCAGACGACCACGCCGCGCCACGGCCGCGCCGATATTGCCCATGCCGACGATGCCCAGCGTCTTGCCGTACACATCGGTGCCGAACTGTGCGGCTTCGACGCTGCGTTTCCACTGGCCGGCCTTGGTCCAGGCGTCCAGTTCGGCGACGCGGCGGGCGCTGCTCATGATCAACGAGAAACCCAGGTCGGCAGTGCTTTCGGTCAGCACGTCCGGGGTGTTGGTCAGCATGATCCCGCGTTCGTTGAAGTAGCTGACGTCGTAGTTGTCGTAACCCACCGAAATACTCGACACCACTTCCAGCTGCGTCGCCGTGGCGAGCTGCTCGCGGCCCAACGCGCGACCGGCGCCGATCATGCCGTGGCATTTGGGCAGCGCTTCACTGAACTGGGCATTCATGTCGCCCAGTTTCGGGTCGGGCACGATCACGTTGAAATCTTGTTCGAGCCTTTCGGCCATTTCAGGAGACACGCGGCTGAAGGCAAGTACGGTCTTTTTCATCGGGGCAGTCACTCTCGCACGGTTCGAATGGATAGCACGCTAACATTCTTGCCCGTCCGGTGCCCATCCTTGGACAGAGGATTTTTCAGGCCAGCGTCTTCAGCGCGTGCTTCTGCAGGTCGGCTTCATGGGCGGCGAGGATTTCCGGCAATGAGCCGCGCAGGTATTCGACCCAGGTTTTGATCTTCGCATCCAGGTACTGCCGGGAAGGGTAGATCGCGTACAGATTGAGCTCCTGAGAACGGTAGTCGGACAGGACGCGCACCAGCGTGCCGTTGCGCAGGCCTTCAATGGCGGAATAGATCGGCAGGATACCCACGCCCATGCCGCTGGAGATCGCGGCTTTCATGGCGTCGGCCGAATTGACCAGGAACGGCGAGGAATTGATCGTGACCATTTCCTGGCCTTCAGGGCCGTCGAACAGCCATTTCTCCAGCGGGAACACCGGGCTGACCAGACGCAGGCACGCGTGATTGAGCAAGTCGGTGGGCTTGACCGGTACACCAAAGCTTTTGACGTAGGCCGGGGAGGCGCAAACGATGCTGTAGGTGATTCCCAGGCGCTGGGACACGAAGCCCGAATCCGGCAGCTCGGTGGCCAGTACGATGGACACGTCGTAGCCTTCTTCGAGCAAGTCCGGCACGCGGTTGCTCATGGTCAGGTCGAACGCGACGTCCGGATGGTTGCGCCGATAGCGGGCAATGGCATCGATCACGTAATGCTGGCCGACACCCGACATCGAATGCACCTTGAGCTGACCGGCGGGCCGCGCATGGGCGTCGCTGGCTTCGGCTTCGGCTTCCTCGACATAACCCAGGATCTGCTCGCAGCGCAACAGGTAACGCTTGCCGGCCTCGGTCAGCGCAATACGCCGAGTGGTGCGGTTAAGCAGCCGGGTTTGCAAATGAGCTTCAAGATTTGAAACGGCGCGCGACACATTGGCGGTGGTGGTGTCCAGCTGCACGGCGGCGGCGGTGAAGCTTCCCGCTTGCGCGACGCAACTGAAAGCGCGCATGTTTTGCAGGGTATCCATGGGCAGTTCTCTGATGAGATAGCAAATTGTGACAGAAAGTTACTGACCCATGTCACCTATACGAAAGGATTATGCCCCGTTCGGTAATAAAGAATCGCAGTAATCCCGACTTATCGAGTGGCCGCGCGCCGCCTAGAATCACGGTCTTAGCGCTATTTCACTAAAGTCGGGATTTGCAGCAGTGCCGCGTCGCATCATCAGAGGGCTCAAGCCTCTCAGTGTCTGGGCTTTATCGTTAGTCATCAGCGGCTGCATTGGAACCGGTGGAATCGCGCCTCAAGGCAGCTCGCTGCCGCCTGACGGTCTGGCCACTGACGCGGCGATTCAGAGCGCCGCGCAGGACGCCCATTGGCCCGTGGCCCAATGGTGGCAGGCTTATGGCGATGCGCAGCTCAATCGCTGGATCGAACTCGCGGGCCAGGGTAATCCAAGCCTGGCCCTGGCCGCCGCTCGGGTTCGTGAAGCGCGGGCCATGGCCGGAATCGCCGAGTCGGCCGAGTCGCTGCACATCACCGGCGATTCTTCCCTGAAGCGACATAATTGGGGCGACGATCAGTTCTACGGACCTGGCGCGCTGGGCGGTACGACGACCTGGGACAACAGCGCCGCGCTGGGCCTGAGTTATTCCCTTGATTTGTGGGGGCGGGAAAGCAACGCCAGCGAGCGTGCGCTGGACATGGCGCACATGAGCGCCGCCCAGGAGCGTCAGGCGCAGCTGGAGTTGCAGGACAACATCGTGCGCGCCTACATCCAGCTCTCGCTGAACTACGCAAAACGCGACATCGTCGAAGCGACGCTCGCCCAGCAAAAACAGCTTCTGGATCTCGCCCAGCGTCGTCTGCAGGGCGGCATCGGCACGCACTTCGAAGTCAGCCAGGCCGAAACGCCGCTGCCGGAAACCCATCGCCAGATTGATTCCCTCGACGAGGCCATCGCCCTGAGCCGCAATCAACTGGCGGCGCTGGCCGGAAAAGGCCCCGGCGCGGGCGCACAACTGCAGCGCCCGACCTTGTCCTTGCAAACCGCCTTGAAACTGCCGTCGGCGCTGCCTGCACAATTGCTCGGCCAGCGTCCCGATGTGGTCGCCAGTCGCTGGCGGGTCGCGGCTCAGGCGCGTGGCATTGATATCGCCCACGCCGGTTTCTATCCCAATGTGGATCTGGTTGGCAGTCTTGGCTATGTGGCCACCGGCGGCGGCATGCTGGAATTCCTCGCCGGCAAGAAATTCAACTACAACGTCGGACCGGCAGTGAGTCTGCCGATCTTCGATGGCGGGCGTTTGCGCTCGGAACTGGGCGAAGCTGCCGCTGGTTATGACGCTGCTGTGGCGCAGTACAACCAGACGCTGGTGATGGCCCTCAAGAGTATTTCCGATCAGCTGATTCGTCGTGAGTCCATGGACAAGCAGCAAGTATTCGCCAGCGAATCGGTGGCCTCGGCGCAGAAGACTTACGACATCGCGATGATCGCCTACCAGCGCGGCCTCACCGATTACCTCAACGTACTCAACGCCCAGACCTTGTTGTTCCAGCAGCAACAGATCCAGCAGCAGGTCCAGGCCGCACGCCTGAGCGCCCATGCCGAACTGGTGGTGGCGCTGGGCGGCGGCTTGTCGGCGGGCAACGATTCTCCCACCGAGGAAAAAACCCGCGCACCGAAAACGCCTGCGGTGTTGGCGGTGTTTGAGCGATGAATATGCTCGCTGATGCACCACCAGTTTTCGCTCCTACGGCGTTTTTCGCGACATGAACTGGCTCACTTCCCTCCCATGGCGCCGCGATTTTTTCAGCTGGGCACGCAGCGATGGGGTGACCTGGATCTACATCTTCAAGGTGCTGATAGGCGCCTTCCTGACCTATTGGCTGGCCCTGCGCCTGGAACTGCCGCAGCCGCGCACGGCGATGATTACCGTGTTCATCGTCATGCAGCCACAAAGCGGGCATGTGTTCGCCAAGAGTTTTTATCGCCTGCTCGGCACCCTGGCCGGGTCCACCATGATGGTGGTGCTGATGGCCTTGTTTGCGCAGAACTCCGAGCTGTTCCTCGGCAGCCTGGCGATCTGGGTCGGTATCTGTTCGGCGGGCGCGGCGCGTTATCGCAACTTTCGCGCTTACGGCTTCGTACTCGCCGGATATACCGCCGCGATGGTCGGCCTGCCCGCGCTGGCGCACCCGGAAAGCTCGTTCATGGCCGCCGTGTGGCGGGTGCTGGAAATTTCCCTGGGCATCGTCTGCTCCACAGCGGTCACCGCTGCAATTCTGCCGCAGAGTTCTGCCGCCGCAATGCGCAACGCGCTGTATCAACGCTTCGGTGTATTCGCTCGTTTTGTCGCCGACGGCCTGCGCGGCAATCAACAGCGGGAGGCCTTCGAGACCGGCAACGTGCGCTTCATTGCCGAAGCCATCGGGCTGGAAGGCCTGCGCAGCGTCACGGTATTCGAAGACCCGCACATGCGCCGACGCAACGGCCGGCTCAATCGCCTGAACAGCGAATTCATGACCATCACCACGCGCTTCAACGCGTTGCATCAATTGCTGGAGCGTCTGCGCGCCGAGGGCGTGACGCAAGTGGCGATTGCCACCGAGCCGGGACTGAACGCGTTGGCCGAACTGCTGGAACGTTTCGCCGACCGCGCCCTGACCACCGACGATGCGGCGCAGCTGGTTATCCAGCTCGAACAGTTCAAGGCCGACTTGCCGACCCGGGTACGCAGCCAGCGCGCGGCTCTGGAACAGACCGAACCCAGCGAAGCCGACCTGCTGGATTTTCATACCGCTTACGAGCTGCTCTATCGGCTGGTCAATGACATGCATGACTACGCCCAGACCCATGCGTCACTGGCCGATCACAACCATGCGCGGGAACAGTGGCAAGAGTCGTTCCTGCCCAAGACCAGCTGGATGACAGCTCTGGCGGCGGGGCTGCGGGCGACATTCATTCTGTCGATCATGAGCGCGTATTGGGTGGCGACCGCCTGGCCCAGCGGCGCGACCATGACGCTGGTTTCAGCGGCAACCGTCGCGCTCTCGGCGACCACCAACAATCCCCGGCGCATGTCGTTCCAGATGGCCTGCGGCACTTTGCTCGGCGCGCTGTTGGGCTTCACCGAAACCTTCTTTATCTTCCCGTTCATCGACGGCTTCCCGCTGCTGTGCGTGTTCCTGGCGCCGGTGTTCATGCTTGGCGCGTTTCTCGGTTCGCGCCCGCAATGGTCCGGTTACGGCTTGGGTCTGCTGATTTTCTTCAGCATCGGTTCGGTGCCGGACAACCTGACGCTCTACAACCCGTATGCGTACATCAACGATTACATTGCCATGGTCATCGGCATGCTGCTGTGCGCGGCGGCGGGGGCGATCATTCTGCCGCCCAACAGCCGCTGGATGTGGCGCCGTCTGGAAGACGATTTGCGTCAACAAGTGGTGTTCGCCATCAGTGCGCCGCTGACTCGCCTGGGTTCGAGCTTTGAAAGCCAAACTCGCGACCTGATGCATCAGGCCTACGGCCTCGCAGCGAGCAAGCCGCAGGTGCAGCGTGAATTGTTGCGCTGGATGTTCGTGGTCCTCGAAGTCGGCCACGCGATCATCGAGCTGCGCCGCGAGCAGGAGATTCTGCCGATTCATCCGGCCTATGCGCCGTGGCAATCGTGGCGGGTGGCGATTCGCGTAATGGGCCGGGCGTTGATTCGCCTGTTCATTCAGCCCGACCAAAGCAATCTGCAGCGGGCGCTGGCCGCTGTCGATCATGCGATTGGTCGCGTCCAGGCCAGTGATGAGCCCTTCGCGCCACACTTCGATACCTCAGTGCTGCGCCGGGTGAAAAGCTACCTGCATTTCATCCGTTCCTCGTTGCTCGATCCGCAATCACCGCTGGCCGCTTATGCCGATGGCGGCCGGCCGCAAGGACTCCTCAATGCCGCGTGAAATCGCCTTCCATGGCTTGTACATGCCCATCGTGACCGTGATGTTCCTGATCGCTGTCGTGCTGGCCTGGGCGCTGGATCGGGTGTTGTCCGGGTTCGATCTGTACCGCTTTTTCTGGCATCCGGCGCTGCTGCGCATGAGCCTGTTCGTTTGTATTTTCGGCGCGCTGGCGCTGACTGTTTATCGTTGAGAACCTTGATGAAAAAGCTCTTCAGTCTGATTGCCACGTTACTGGTCCTCGCCTTGGCCATCTGGATCGGCCGCACCCTGTGGGTCAATTACATGGACACGCCGTGGACCCGCGATGGCCGGGTTCGTGCCGACATCATCAACGTCGCGGCAGATGTCAGCGGCACCGTGGTCGATGTGCCGGTGCGCGATAACCAGCAGGTCAAGAAGGGCGATGTGCTGATGCAGATCGATCCCGAGCATTATCAGGTTGCGGTCAAAGAAGCGCAGGCTTTGGTGGCTTCACGCAAGGCCACCTGGGAAATGCGCAAGGTCAACGCCAAGCGTCGCGCTGACATGGATAACCTGGTGATCTCCACCGAAAGCCGTGACGACGCCAGCAACATCGCCACCTCGGCCCAGGCCGATTACCAACTGGCCATGGCGCAGCTCGAAGCCGCCGAACTGAATCTGCGACGCACCCGCGTGCTGGCGGCAGTGGACGGCTATGTCACCAACCTCAACGTGCATCGCGGCGATTACGCACGCATGGGCGAGGCGAAGATGGCGGTGGTCGATATGAACTCGTTCTGGGTCTACGGCTTTTTCGAGGAAACCAAACTGCCGCACATACGTGTCGGTGATCCGGCGGACATGCAATTGATGAGCGGCCAATTGCTCAAGGGCCATGTCGAGAGCATCGCGCGGGGCATCTACGACCGCGACAACCCGCAAAGCCGCGAGCTGATCGCCGACGTCAACCCGACCTTCAACTGGGTGCGCCTGGCCCAGCGAGTACCGGTGCGCATCCATCTGGATCACGTGCCGCAAGATGTGATCCTGTCGGCGGGGACGACCTGTACGGTGATCGTGAATCCTGAGGTGCATTAAGGTGCGGTATCCAACGACCGGTACAGTCTGGGTAGGAGGGGACTTGTCCCCGAATGCGCTGGCCCTGACAACGCAAATCCGCAACGTTAACGCTGCCTGAGCTACCGCCTTTCGGGGACAAGTCCTCTCCTACAATGTTGTCTGTTTGCTGCACATAAGTGTGCTCACAACTTGCGATTCAACCCAAACCGCTGTTTGAGTTTGTTGTCCAGAAATCCTTTGGGCAGCAGCCAGGCCATCAGCGGCATCGCCCGCGAGCCGTTGCCCAGGCGCAGCAGGCGGGGCGGGTTGGGTTGTTGCACGGCGCGCAGCAGGTCGCGGGCGAAGTCATTGGCTGGGGTTGGATTGTCTTGTGATGCCTTGGATCGGGCGCGAATGGCATCGCGCAGCGGCCACCATGGTGATTGCTCGCTGATCAACTGTTCGGCTTCGTGGCTGGCATTTTTCGCGAAGCTCGACGCAATGGCCCCCGGCTGGACTTCCATCAGATGAATGTCGAAGGGCGCCAGTTCCAGGCGCAACGCTTCGCTTAGCGCATGCACCGCTGCCTTGGATGCGCAATAAGCCCCGGCGAACGGCGTAACGAGAACTCCGGAAACGCTGCCGATATTCACCACCAGACCTTTATTGCGACGCAGCGCTGCGAACAACGCCCGGGTAACGCCAACCACAGCAAACACATTGGTCTCGAACTGGCGCTGCATGGCCTCGACACCACCATCGAGCAACGGGCCCATGGCGCCATAACCGGCGTTATTGATCAGCACATCCAGGCCGCCTTGCTGCTCGATTGCAACAGCCAGCCGCTCAAGCGCGGCGCGGTCGTTGACGTCCAGTTGTACGCCGCTGAAGCCCGCAGCATTCAGCGTCGCTACATCCTCAACCTTGCGTGCCGTGGCCCAGACTTGATACCCGGCAGTTTTGAAGGCATCGGCCAACGCGCGACCAATGCCGCTGGAGCAACCGGTAATAAGAACGGTGGGCATGCTGTTGTCCTTTTAGTTGGAAAAACTGCCTTGTAGGTGTTCCGCACGAAATTCCAGAGTCTGCGGGCGATAACCGGCGCGCAATGGCGGCAGCGGCAGGCAATCCTGCCATTGGCTGTCGGCCAGCAATTCACCCGGGCCACGGTAGCGCGGCGAGCTGTAGTTTTCTTCGGCGAGGTTGATGTTTTCGCCAGGCGCATAGGCCGCGATTCGCCAGCGCAGTTCGGTCAGCGGCACTTTATTGCCATTGTTGATCAACACCAGCAGCGGCTTGCCGGCCGGGCATTGTTCCGGGGCGTAATTCAAACGAACTTCCAGGCGCTCCAGCCTGCGGGTATCGCGACTGTCCTCCCAGATCACCCAAGTCGCAACCAATCCCAGACCCACTGCCGCCGCCAGGGAAACCGGCAAGGCTTTGGCGGGGTAGCGCAGTAACAGGATGAGCCAGGTCAGGATAAGCACCGCGCCGATCAGCATGGGAACGCCTCGTCAGGATTGATGAAGGCATCGTACAGAAAGCGGGGTTGGGTTTGCCAATTCGATGTCGTTCAGCCAGCGCTATAACAGAATGACGGGATCGTCGGACAAGGCCAGATGCAGACGCGCATGGCTTGTATGTAGGGCCTCAGCGAGGCGAGCGGATAAGCCTTATCCGCTCTATACCCTCAATGCGTAAAATCTAGTGAGCTGTAACGACATAAGCTTTTAACGGGTTATGAACTTGACGAGATGATGGTGCTCCTACTTATTCTTTGTTCACTTGATAATTACTTCAATTGTTAATTCAATAATACATCTGGCATCAGCGATGCTGTAGCGGGATCCGCAAAGCTCCAGTCGGAAGGGGTAAACGCCAGTCATGGCACTGCACAGTCAGAAACTATAAACAACCGAGTCGGGAGTGCGTTGCCAGACATCGGGGCTCTTTAGCCGAATAAAACATTGAACGACAGCGCTCTGGTCCCGATCAAAAGGCGGCGAAAGCGTGCCGTTATCGACTTGTCCTTCGGTGGGGACGCTGTTGACTTGCTGGCGATGAACGACGGCTTGCGGGCTGAAACTACCGTCAGCATTGACGAATACAAGCAAGACATCAGTATATGTGCCGGATCCGATTGCCGGCAGTTGCAGCGTGAACGGCACATCAAGATTGATTACGTCGTCGGTAGCCTCTATCACCCGCGGAGCAGGGAATTGGTTATTGATAGCTGGCCCGACAGACCGGGCCTCGTCGAGCAATTCTTTTGCGTTTGGCATTTTGAAGATCCTTTTCACGTTGATATTCGTCTAAAAAGCGAAGTTGCTTCGGACGTCTAATCAAAATAAATCCAATCCGTCAACGGGTCTACTGTCACTTCTGACAGTGGCGAACTGCCAATACAGCAGGTAATACAAGCATTGATACCGCAGGGCCTGCACAGTCAAATATCGGAAACACCGGCATTGCATTTGCCTCAGCCATATTCGGCACCTAGGCTTTAAGTACCAATCAGGGATGACTGGGACATGAACCAGCAATCCGCCGCCTTGCACCAACATACGCCGCTGCTGACGACCATCGATCCGCGCGGGTTGACGGTGCGTTCTGTTGCCTGGTGGCGCACGCAGCCTGCGGATTCTGCCGAAGCTCGTGTGACCCGTTCGGCCTTCAATGCCGCGGGACGCCTGGTCAGCAGTTGGGATCCCAGGTTGTGGGCCGAGCAGGCACCGGCCAATCTCAGCAATATTTATTCCCTGAGTGGCGCGGTGCTGTGCAGCGACAGCGTCGATGCGGGTTGGCGTATTTCATTGCCGGGCGAGGCCGGGCAGCTATCGGCGGGCTGGGATGGGCGCGACACCGCGCAGCGTCGGGAGTATGACGCGCTGCTCAGGCCCGTTTCCATCTTTGAAAATGATCGCTGCGTCGAACGACTGCACTATGGCGATGCCGACGCGGCCGCGCAAAACCAGTGCGGCCAGCTGATTTGGCATGACGATCCGGCGGGCACGCGACTCAATATCGCGTTTGGTTTGACCGGCGCCGTGCTGGAACAGGCGCAGCACTTTCTCGCGGAGCTTGTTGACCCCGACTGGCCTGAGCCCGAGGCCGAACGCGATGCCCTGCTGGAACCTGGCGCGGGTGCAATCACACGCTGGACCTACAATCCATTGGGCGAGGCGTTGAAACAAACCGATGCCCTGGGCAATGTCCAGGTTTTTGCGCATACCGTTGCGGGTCAGCTCAAAGCCGTTTCTGCGCAGCTCAAGGAGCAGCCCGAGCAGGTTCTGGTCAGTGCCATCCGCTACGACGCCCAGGGCCGCGTGCAGTCTGAAACCGCTGGCAATGGCGTGATCAGCAGAGCCCGGTACCGTGACGAAGATGGCCGCCTGATCGAGTTAAACGCCGCCCGGAGCAGTGGCGAGCCTTTGCAGGATTTGCTTTACGACTACGACCCGGTGGGCAACGTGATCCGCATCGAAGACCGCGCCCAACCGACGCGCTACTTTGCCAATCAGCGCATCGAGCCGCTGTCGAGTTATCAGTACGACTCGCTTTATCAGCTGATTGAAGCGACGGGAAGAGAAGCCGCGACGGTCAATCATGGCCCGGTTTTTCCAGAGTTTCAGAGCCCGGCCGATCCGAGCCAACTGGCCAATTACACGCAGACCTATCGCTACGATGCGGGCGGCAATCTGCAGCAGCTGACCCACGTGGGCGCGCAGGCTCATTCGCGGACCCTGGTGACGGCGCGCACCAGCAATCGCAGCCTGCCGGTGATCAATGATCAACCGCCGGATGAAGCAACCATCGGCGCCGGGTTCGATGCCAACGGCAATCTACTGCAACTGCAGGCCGGACAAACCCTGAGCTGGGACCGGCGCAATCAGTTGCAACTCGTGCGGCCCGTGCTGCGCGAAACGGCTGACGACGACAGCGAACGCTACATCTATGACGCCAGCGGCCAACGCCTGCGCAAGGTCCGCATGACCCAGGCCAGGGCCGTCCGCCACCGCGCCGAAGTCCGTTATTTGCCGGGTCTGGAAATCCGCACGGATACCGCCACGGGCGAAATTTTGCAGGTGATCACCACCCAGGCCGGGCGCAGCAGTGTGCGAATGCTGCACTGGCAAGCCGGCAAACCCGAGGCTCTTGCAAACAACCAGACCCGCTACATGCTCAATGATCATCTGGGATCCTGCACGCTGGAGCTGGACAAAGACGCGCAAATCATCAGCCAGGAAAGTTACTACCCGTTCGGGGGAACATCGTGGTGGGCCGGGCGCAATGCCGTCGAAGCCAGCTATAAAACCGTGCGTTATTCCGGCAAGGAACGCGATGCAACCGGGTTGTATTACTACGGTTTGCGATATTACGCGCCGTGGTTGCAGCGCTGGATTAATCCGGATCCCCTTACAGCTAGCGGTTTGAGCAAGTACGCATTTGTGAATAATCGGCCCGTCTCTCTTCTGGACTATCTGGGATTGGCCCCAGTTGGCTATGAATTTCTGGCGCGTGGTTTATCGACATTCCCTCCAGACTTACAGAAGAAAACGCGTGAAGCCATCGAGTTAAGCAAGGATATGCTGCGGTTCACACTTGAACAGATGGCCTCAAATGATGAGGCCCGGACTATCGAAAGCGCTTTGACTGACAGCTTTGGTGCTGAAAGGCCGCCTGACTTTCATGGAAAGTTAACCGAGAAAATGGGCAATATTCAACAGCTTTTCAATGGTCTGGAGAGCGCTCAGGCTTCCAGGCTTGGCTTGGCAAGATTGCCCAGGAGGATTAGAGGAGAAGCGACCCAGGCTGCGCAAACCGGTGAGCGGGTTATGGTGTTATCTGAGCGTTTCATAAAAAAATCGCAGACTCTGGATATAGCCAAAACGCTGATACATGAAGCCAGCCATGTTGTTCACGATAGTCGTGATTTTGCTTACATCGGCTTGAGCAAAACAATGCGAAAGGGCGCAGGTCAGGCCGTTGATGACTATGTCCAATTCCTTCGCGCAAGTTCCAGAGCATTGCTGGTCCAGGCTCCCGATGAACCCCAAATGACCCTTCGGGATATGTTTTATTATCGCAAAGGGTTGACGTCGTTCGTTGCCAACCCTGAGGACATCGCAGCTCGACAGGAGGCATTCAGGAGGAATCCCGTTGTCAGAAGTTACGTACTTTTGAACAATGCAGATTCAATCGCTACGTTTGTGGTGATGGCGCATGGGGGAAGATCTGCGTCCTCTAGACAGGTAACCAGTCGAGTAAATGGACTGGCGCTGCTTCGTTCAGCCTGGCAACAGTTTCGGGTCCGCTTTAATTAAAAACCCCCAACAACCCTCTGCGGATGGGGATTCGCAGAAAATCGTTGGGGGCGACTGCTCGTTAAGGCATCAGGCTTCGAACGTGAAGCCTGAAGTTTTTTTAACGTGCCAGGGTCTGGGTTTTTACGCCCGCGTCCAAGTTGTTGGAACGGCCATAAACGTCTTCGAAACGTTCGATGTCGTCCTCACCCAGGTAGCTGCCCGATTGCACTTCGATAATTTCCAACGGGATCTTGCCTGGGTTTTTCAGGCGATGGACCGACGCGATCGGGATGTAGGTGGACTGGTTTTCGGTGAGCAGGAACACATTCTCATCGCACGTAACCTGAGCCGTGCCTGATACCACGATCCAGTGTTCCGCGCGGTGGTGGTGCATCTGCAGCGAGAGGCTGGCGCCAGGCTTGACCGAGATGCGCTTGACCTGGAAGCGGCCGCCCATGTCGACCGAGTCGTAGGAACCCCACGGACGATAGACTTCAAGGTGGTTCTGGGTTTCGCTGCGGCCTTGCTCATTGAGCGTGTTGACCATCTGCTTGACGCCTTGAACCTTGTCCTTGTGGACAATCATCATCGCGTCTTTGGTTTCCACGACCACGATGTTGTCCAGGCCGATCACCGAAACCAGCTTGCCGTTGCCGTGGATCATGCAGTTGCGGCTGTCTTGCAGGACGACGTCGCCTTTGGTGACGTTGCCGTTGCTGTCTTTTTCATGCACTTCCCACAGCGATGCCCAGCAACCGACGTCATTCCAGCCAGCGGTCAGCGGCACGACGCAGGCGCGTTGGGTTTTTTCCATCACGGCGTAATCGATGGAGTTGTCCGGGCAGCAGGCGAAGGTGGCTTCGTCGATATCGATGCTGTCGCCGTCACGCTTGCTGCGCTCCAGGGTCAGCATGCAGGTGTCGTAGATGTCCGGATCGTGCTTTTTCAGCTCTTCCAGATAACGGCTGGCGCGGAACAGGAACATGCCGCTGTTCCAGAAGTAACCTCCGGCCTGGACGAATTCCGCAGCGCGTTTTTCGTCTGGTTTTTCGACGAATTGCGACACGCGGCTCACGCCTTCCGGCAGCAGCGCATCGGCAGTGGATTTGATGTAGCCATAACCGGTTTCCGGTTTGGTGGCCGGTACGCCGAACAGGACCATTTCACCGCGTTCTGCGGCGACAGTGGCCAGGGCGAGGGCGCGTTGCAGGGCTTTCTGGTCGTCGATCACGTGGTCGGCGGGCAGAATCAGCATCAGCTCGTCATTGCCTTCGGCCAGCAGCATCATTGCGGTGATGGCAACCGCCGGGGCCGTGTTGCGGCCGAACGGTTCCATGATGACAGTCTGGGTTTCCAGCTTCAGGGCCGCCAATTGCTCGGTGACGATGAAGCGGTGGTCCTTGTTGCAGACCACGATGGGGTCCTGCATGCCGTCGAACACCAGGCGCTCGAGGGTTTGCTGGAACAAAGTATGTTCGCCGGTCAATGCCAGGAACTGCTTGGGGAATTGTTTACGCGAAAGCGGCCAGAGTCGTGAACCGCTACCGCCTGACAAGATCACTGGAATCATTTTGTATCTCCAATAGCATTCGAAATAGGGCTGAACGTCGTTCTGTCTGTCGTTTCTGTCTTGTTCTTATTCCGCGTCGGTCGGTCCGCTCATGCCGCTTTACCTATGAAGGAAGGGCTCGGACCGACTGACTGAATTCGCTTAGCGAGTGGCTACTGGAGGCTTGACCCAGACTGGCGACAGGCTGCTGCCGCTGCCCGTGATGTACAGCACGGCGGCTTCGCCACGCTCAAGGGCAATTGGCTTGAGTTCGCTGACTTTCTTGTCGCCGTCGTACAGCGCCAGGGTGACTTTCACTGGATTGATTTCACGCTCGCCGGTGCCTTTGGCGGCTACGGTCTTGACCACGTCGGTCTTGCCGTCGGCAGTTTTCAGGGTCAGCGCTTTGTCGCTGAGGTTCTGCACGCGCACCAGGGATTTCTGCTTGTTCTTGAACGGCGGTTCTTCAACCAGCTGTGGCTTGCCGCTGGCGTTGTTGACCAGGGTGTAATAGTGATCGCTGGCCAGTTTCACCGGGACCGTCTGGCTGCCGAGTTTGGCGCTGTAGTCGCCCTGCGGCATGAAACTGAACGCGGTGCTGCCCAATGGCGCCACTTCGTTCAAGTTGGTGTTGCCGACGGTGGCGCTGATTTCAGCGCTGCTGGCGTTGTACACGCGCACAAAGGTCGAGCCTTTCGGAGCGGTCGGGCCGTAAAGCGCGGCGTCGCCAGCGAAAGCCTGCAAGGACATGAAGCCCAGGCCTGCAGCCAGTGCGCAGGTTTTGAAGAAACGGTTTTTGCCAGCAGTGTTTTTAATTGCAGTGGTCATAGTGTTCTCAGCCAAAGTGTGTGGAGTGGTCTGTAAGGTCATTTGATGGGTCCTCTCAGTTTTGCGCCTGGTTGGGCGACTCGGATGTTTTGGCGTTAATGGCCAGATTTTGTTTATCGTCACGAGGCTTCTTGAGTTCGGCGATCCACTTCGGATCAAACTCGCCAAGGTCGTTATGAGCAGGCAGATAACGTTCCGGGAATTCCCAGATCAGCACTTGTGGCGGGCTGTTCTTGAACGCATCGGTTTGCAGGTACTTGAGCATTGGCAGAACCGGGCCGTGCCCGTCTTCCGCATAATTCACGACATCGCTGTGAAGTGCCTGTTTAAGTGCGCCGAGAAAGTTCCAGTTAGGGTTGGCGCTGTAACTTGTGCCGACCAATCCAACTGCAACATCGCTGTCGGCAAATAACGCGTCTTCACCGGATGCCTGTGCTTCGACAAGATCCGTGCTTCTTTGTTGCAATTGATCCGGCTTTGGAAGCAAATTACTGAACAACGGATCCAATGGCAGGAAGTTGGTCAGGTCGCCCTTATACGCCGAAGTTTCTTTTGCCTGAGTGGTGAACTTTGTCGGTTCACCGTTCAGCGGATTTTTTTGCGCAATGGCCGCGCCAAGTTGTTGGGCAACTACTTCGGCACCCATCGGCGTCCAGTGAGTGTCGGTACGCAGGAAAACCTGGCCGTTCTGCTTGGCGCCTTGCAGCGGTGTCAGCAGATCAGGTGCGAACACACCAGCCTGAGCCACTTGGGCATGGAACTGCTGATACAGATCGGTGTGCAGCGAGGCCGGCTTGTTAGCGCCGATGTGCTCCGGATACAGACGGGTCTTGGCCGGAATGATCGCCAATACCAGTTCGGTGCCCTGGGCTTTCAGCGTGTCACGCACGCCCTGGATGATTGCCAGGTTGTCCGCTTCGTTCTGCTCGCCGTTGACGACTGCGTTGAACTCTTCGTCGGTGTACAGCCATTGGTCCTTGCCCAGCTCAACGCCGGGACGACCTTCGTTGAACAACTTGTAATCCAATGCCGCCCAGAGGTTGGTGCCAATGCGCTTGATCGGGAACTCTTCGTCGTAATGAGTCTCCGCCGCCTTGGCCCAGCGACCATTGAGAACCGTGGTTTCCGCTGAGGTCGAGAAGCTGCTGAAACTGCGCAGCGACCAGATCCCCAGCGCCAGCAGGATCCCCATGAACAGGGCGATATAGAGGATTCGTAATGAACGGGTCATGTCAGGCTCCTCAGAACTGGAAGTAAAGGAACGGCGAGAAGCTTTGCGCCGAGAGTTTGAGAATCGATGCAACGAACAGCAGCAGGATCAAGGCGCGCATGGCGTAACGCGGCCAATCGGCAGCCCAGTACGCAGGTTGCACCTGAGCTTCAACGCCCACGGTGTAGCCCGGCTGATGAATGCTGCCCGGGTTATCACCGGGAACGGCCTTGATGGTGCCGGCGACGGCATTGGCCGGGCCGTCAGCCTGAACGCCCAGATCCGGCGTGGCTTTGCTGGCGGTTTTGTCGGCAGGGCGATTCATGTAGAAGTCGCGCAGGCCGAAGAACGCCAGGGTCGCATAAGCCACGATCAGGGTTGCCACTTGCAGACCGGTGATGCTGGCCTGATTGAGTTCCGACAGCTGCCAGTCACCGAAGCTGAACATGGCGCCGTACATGCGACCGGCAACGTGCAGGTTTTCCGAGCGGAAGATTACCCAGCCCATAACGACCAGCAGGAAAGTCAGTGCCCAGCGAATCGGGTTGAAGGTGCGCGAGTTGGTGTTCAGACCCAACGCTTTTTCAATCGCCAGCCACATGCCGTGCCAGGCGCCCCAGACGATGTAAGTGATGTTCGCGCCGTGCCACAGACCGCCAAGCAGCATGGTCAGGAACAGGTTGCGATACGTGGTCAGCGTGCCACCACGGTTGCCGCCCAGGGTGATGTACAGATAGTCACGCAGCCAGGTGGACAGGCTGATGTGCCAGCGACGCCAGAACTCGGTGATCGACTGACTGATGTACGGCTGTTTGAAGTTTTCCATGAAGCGGAAACCCATCATCAAGCCCAGGCCGATGGCCATGTCGCTGTAACCGGAGAAGTCGAAATACAGCTGCGCGGTGTAGGCCAGTGCGCCGAGCCAGGCATCGCC
>LNAP01000952.1_pt1 | contig 31628 bp, 28 predicted proteins | sample 602601 | NCBI WGS metagenome assembly LNAP01 (sample SAMN02440304, study PRJNA202911) | soil metagenome | biome: Subtropical and temperate rainforests or woodlands; isolation source: soil samples (1 kg each in a 20% v/v slurry with milli Q water) were... ...
AACCGGCCTGTGCTTTCCCAGTCTTACGTACAGGCCCTAACCCGCAGTGAGGAAAAGCATGAAGTCGCGCATCTGGCGTTTGGCCGGTGTTGGTTTGCTATGTGTGAGTGTCACTGCGCAATCGCTGGCCGATGAGCCGCAAATCCGTGGGCCTGATGGCGGCCAACGCGGGCCGGATCATCAGGGCAAAGGCCAGGGCCATGACGGTAACAATCAGCCACGCCGGCAGAACAACGAAATCATTCGGGGCGACAACAGCCGCCAGTTCGAGCTCCACGACCAGAATCAGGGCGGCGAGCGTCAGAACCGTCCGTCGCACGATCCCAATGTTCAGGGCCGACCGCCGCAACAACCCGGTAACAATCTGCCAATTCAGGGCCGGCCCGACACCGTGCGCCAGACCCAGGAACCCCGGCGTGGCTACTATCAGGATGAGCAGCCGCGCAACTATGACAACCAGCACTGGCAGACTGGCGGGCAGGGCTCACGTCATGATGATCGTCGCTGGCCCGGTCGCCCGGATGGGCGCGGCAATGGCTGGGGCCCCGGCCCACAGTATCGCCCGGGGTACGTGATCGACCGCTTCCCGGAGCGCAACTACCGCGTGCCGTATCGTGGCCAGGATTATTTCTATTCCGGTGGTTATTGGTATCGCCCGCAAGGCCCGCGTTACGTGGTGGTTCAGCCACCTCGCGGGATTCGGGTCAGCTACTTGCCCGATTACGCGCGTGAAGTGTGGATTGGCGGTGCGTTGTTGTTCCTGGCGGCCGGCGCGTATTACGCCTATCAGGAGAGCACTCGGGATTACGTCGTGGTCGAACCACCGGTGCAGCCGCAACCGGTGAGCAGTGGTTATGACGTGGTGGCGTATCCGGCCAACGGCCAGTCGCCAGAGGAGGTTAGTCGGGACGGTTACGAGTGTTATCGCTGGGCCGTGGAGCAGAGCGGTTTCGATCCGCGTGCCGTCACCTATCAACCGGCCCCGTCGGTGGTGCAAGTCTACCGACAGGCCCAGGGCAACTGCCTGAGCAGTCGCGGTTATCAGGTGAGTTACTGAGCCCTGGCGGCGTTCACCACTTCCTGCGGGTCGGCGTGCACCAGCACTTCGGCTCGCGGGTAAGCGGCGTGAATCGCATCGGCGGCTTGATCGCTGATGCCGTGTGCGACTGACAGCGTCAGCTCTCCCGGCAACTCCAGATGCAATTGCACAAACCACTGGTTGCCGGAGATTCGTGTGCGCAGATCGTGGGCGCCCAAAACCCCCGGCACGCTGCAGGCCAGTTCAAGCATGTGCTGGCTGACACCCGGCGGCAGCTCTTCATCCATCAGCACGGCAAAACTCTCTCGGGCGATATGAATGGCGCTCCAGAGGATGTAGGCGGCGATCCCCAATCCGAACCAGGGGTCGACTTGATGCCAGCCAAACCCGGCCAACACCAGCGCCACCAGAATGCTGCCGTTGAGCAGCAAGTCTGAGCGGTAATGCAAGGAGTCGGCACTCACGACGTTAGAACCGGTTGCCTTGATCACCCGATGTTGCAACATCAGCAGGGCCACGGTCAGGGCGAGGGAGAACACAATCACCCCGATGCTGAGCCACGCAGCACCTATCGGCTCCGGATGTTTCAACCGTTCGATCGCCTGCAAGGCAATCAGCACGGCACTGCCGCCAATGAACAGCGCCTGAGCCATGCCCGCCAATGATTCGGCCTTGCCATGCCCGTACCGATGATCGTCGTCGGCCGGGCGCAAGGCGTAATGCACGGCCAGCAGGTTGAGCAGCGAGCTGACGCCATCGAGTGCAGAATCGGTCAGCCCGGCGAGCATGCTCACCGAACCGCTCAACCACCAGGCGATGGCTTTGGCGACGATCAAGATGCACGCCACCGCCACCGAGGCGCGCGTCGCCAGCCGTAGCAGGCGGGCGTGTTCGGTACTGCTGGTCATAAGTGTGGCTTTTCCTTTTTGGTGCACCGATTACGCGGCCGGTTGCAGGCCGAACATGGCCAGTTGCTGGGTGCTGCCCTTGTGCTGGATCAGACGTGGATCGTCCAGCGGGAAGCTGCGGCCCAACTCGGTTTCGAGAATAGTCTGCAATTTGTGGTTATCGACCTTGCCGTCGGCGCCGATGGCTTCCTTGAGTTTTTCCGGGGCCACCTGAGCAGTGCGGCCCGGTTCGAAGTAAATGGCGCCCGTGGCGAAGTCCACCGCAAAGGCGATCAGGCCTGGGATGATGTAAAACAGCAGGCCCACGGCATCCAGCGCGGCGATGGCCGGGTCGATCTTGCCGTCAATCTGACCGCGACGATCCGGGTAGAAAATCGAGCCGCAGGCGGTCACCTGGGTCAGCAAAGTCGCGACCAATACACCGCCGATCAAGCGAAAGGGAGCACGCATATGAAATCTCCTGGGTTATCTGGAAACGAAGCATCGTCGATATGAATTAGGACCGCGCCGAACGCCGTTATACTCGGCCCTCTGTTTGGGAGCCAGCATGATTTCTTTGCCGATTGATGAAGTTTTACCCGCCCTGCGTGAAGCCCTCGCTACACGCCACGAAGCCGTGCTCGAAGCACCGCCCGGCGCCGGTAAGACCACCCGCGTGCCCTTGGCCTTGCTCAACGAGCCATGGCTGGCCGGGCAGACCATTCTGATGCTCGAACCGCGCCGCCTGGCTGCGCGGGCGGCGGCGGAGCGGTTGGCCAGTGAGCTGGGTGAGAAGGTTGGCGAAACCGTTGGCTACCGCATTCGTCTCGACAGCAAAGTTGGCCCCAATACCCGCATCGAAGTGGTCACCGAAGGCATCCTCACCCGGCGCTTGCAAGACGACCCGGCGCTCGAAGGCGTGGGCCTGCTGATCTTTGACGAATTCCACGAGCGCAGTCTCGACGCCGATCTGGCGTTGGCCCTGAGCCTCAATGGCCGCGAGTTGTTTCGCGACGACCAACCGCTGAAAATTCTGTTGATGTCGGCAACCCTGGAAGGTGAACGCCTGGCCGGGTTGCTCGATGATGCGCCAATCCTGCGCAGCGAAGGTCGCATGTACCCGGTGGCGATGCGTTGGGGCCGACCGTTTCAGCCGGGTGAATTTATCGAGCCAAGGGTGGTGCAGACCATTCTCGACGCGCTGAACGATGAGACCGGCAGCCTGCTGGTGTTCCTGCCGGGGCAGGCGGAAATTCGTCGGGTGCATCAACAACTCGCCGATGCGCTGGGCGATAGCTCACAGGTGTTGCTCTGCCCGTTGCATGGCGAACTGGATCTGACGGCGCAGCGTGCGGCGATCGATCCGGCGCCCACCGGCAAACGCAAAGTGGTGCTGGCGACCAACATCGCCGAGACCAGCCTGACTATCAACGGTGTGCGCGTGGTGATCGATGCCGGGCTGGCGCGAGTGCCGCGTTTCGACCCCGGCAGCGGTATGACTCGCCTGGATACTCAGCGGATTTCCAAAGCCAGCGCCACGCAGCGCGCAGGTCGGGCAGGGCGTCTGGAGCCCGGCGTGTGTTATCGCCTGTGGTCGCAGGATCAGCATGAGCAACTGGCGGCTTACGCCAGTGCGGAAATTCTCTCGGCGGACCTCGCCGGGCTGGCCTTGCAACTCGGTCGTTGGGGCGTGACGCCGGGGCAGTTGGTTTGGCTCGACGTGCCGCCCACGGCCGCTTATGCACAGGCCCAGGATCTGCTTGAACGTTTGGGCGCGCTGGAGGGCGAGGCGCTGACCCGACACGGTCAGGCGATGGCCGAACTGCCGGCGCATCCACGGATCGCTCATTTGCTGTTACGTGGCCAGGCGCTCGGCTTGGCCGAGATGGCCTGCGATGTCGCGGCATTGCTCGGTGAGCGGGATATTTTGCGTGGTGCCGGTGCGGATCTGCATAGCCGACTGGTGCTGTTGTCCGGCGAAGAACGGGCCGCACGCGGCGCTCAGGGTGGTGTTCAACGGGCTCGGCAACTGGCGCGGCAGTATCGCGGTTACCTGCGGGGCAAAGCGTCGGAGCCGGTCAGCGATCCTGAACATCCGCGCTGGCTCGGCGCGTTGCTGGCGTTGGCGTATCCCGACCGAGTTGCGCAACAGCGGCGGGCCGGTGGGGCTGAATATCGACTGGCCAACGGTCGTGCAGCGTTGTTCGCCGAAGCCGACAGTTTGATGAAACAACCGTGGCTGGTGATCGCTGATCTGGGCAGTCGCCAGGGCCAGCGTGAAGAACGGATTTATCTGGCGACGGATTTCGATCCGGCGTTGTTCGATTCGGTGTTGGCCGAGCAGGTGCGTTGCGTCGATCAACTGGATTGGGATGAGCGCGAAGGCGTGCTGCGGGCCGAGCGTCAGCGCAAGGTCGGCGAATTGATCCTCAGCCGCGAACCGCTGACCGGGCTCGATGAAAGCGCTCGCAGTCAGGCGTTGGTGAATCTGGTGCGGCGTAAAGGCCTGGAGCTGTTGCCCTGGACGCCAGAGCTGCGTCAGTGGCAGGCGCGGGTTGCGTTGTTGCGTCAGTTGGATCTCGGCAGTAAGGAGCAGAGTGAATGGCCGGATGTCAGCGACGCTGCATTGCTCAAAAGCCTCGAGCATTGGCTGATGCCGTATCTGGGCAAGGTCTCGCGACTTAGTCACTTCGCCAATCTGGACCTGTCGAGCATCGTTCATAACTTGTTGCCGTGGCCGCTGCCACAACGGCTCGAAGAGCTGGCACCGCATCATTTGAGCGTGCCGTCGGGCTCTTCGATTCGTCTGGATTACAGCGAACAGCCGCCGATTCTGGCGGTGCGGTTGCAGGAGCTGTTCGGCCTGGCCGAAACCCCGCGAATCGCCGGTGGCCGGCAGGTGGTCAAGCTTCATCTACTGTCCCCGGCGCGCCGTCCGGTGCAGGTGACGCAGGACCTGGCGAACTTCTGGCGCAGTACGTATGCCGAGGTGAAGAAGGATTTGAAGGGTAGATACCCGAAGCATTATTGGCCGGATGATCCACTGGTGGCCGAGGCGACGGCGCGGATCAAACCGCGTAAGTAGTCAGTGGCATCGGTGGTGCGGCATTCGCGAGCAAGCCCGCTCCCACATTAGATCTTCAGTGAATACAGCATTTGTGTACCACCGAGATCCAGTGTGGGGCTTGCTCGCGAAGCTTTTGACCTAAGGCGCTGCCGGCAACAGAAACCGCGCAATCACCGGCAAATGATCGGAAATGCGCAACGTATCGTCCTGCTTCACCCTCGCCTCGACTCGTTTGATGTGCGGGCTGTAAAACAGGTAGTCGACGGTCCGGTCCGGGCCGTTCAAGCCCGGGTCATTCGGATAATGGGTCAGCCATTGCGCCCGGTCGATACCGCTGGCTTCGTTGTTGGTGGGGATCATCGGGTATTTGTCCCACAGCACATGCAGCGCGCTGTCGGCGGAGTAGGGCGTTCGTTGTTCGTCGGGCAGGCGTCGATACTGGCCCAACGGCAACAGGTTGAAGTCACCACCGATCAGCCACGGCGTGCCGCGGCTTTCGTACTTGTCGAGGACCTTGGCCACGGCTGTCACCTGGCGTTGCAAGGTTTCGTCGAGCGCAGTGGTGGCACGGTCCAGGTGGGTGTTGAACACGGCCATTTGGCCGCCGTTGCTCAATGGCAGGTGAGTGACCAGCAAGGCGTTTTTCGGCTTGAACTGACGGCTGATGAAATTGGCCGGAGCGACCGGTAATTGCACGCGTTCGGCGTGTTCGATCCGGTAGCGGCTCAGGGTTGCCAGTTGCCGGCCAACGCTGCCGAAGATGGGCGGTTCAGGCACGAAGTCGGCTTTCCAGTCGAAGGCTTGCGCGCTGCACGGATACAGGTCAGTGACTCGATCCTGAAGCAATTTGAACTGGTTCTGGTAGTCACTGGCCTTGGCGCCGTCATCGAGTTCCTGCAACAGCACGATGTCCGGTTGCTCGTCGCGAATCACCCGCGCCACTTCGTCGAGGCTGAAGGCCATGTCTTCCGGTGTGGGTTTTTCATCGGTGCCGTTGGCCAGATCATTCCAGAACACATAGCGCTTGCCTGCCAGGTACTGGACGTTCCAGGTCATCACCTTCAGCGCCTGGCCGGGCACCAGCATCGGCGCCTGGGCGTTGCAACTGACCGGCAGTGCTTCTTTGGGTTGGGGGCGCCAGGTCAGGCTGTAGATCATCAATGCAATCAGGCCAATGGCAATCAGCACGCACAGCAGGGTGTAGCGCAGTAGACGGGTCATGGCTCGGCTTATAGCGTTACAAAAGATGGCCCCGAGCATAACCGAGAGCAGCGCCCAGGCCCAAGGGCAGAGCGCTCAGAGCGCTCCGTCAGCTTTCTCCGGCGCATCGCTAATCAGCATGAACAAACGGAACACCACCACGCTGGTGAACAGTTGCAGGAAGCTGTGCGCGCTGTCGATCAGCAGCGAGATCACCGGGTTCTGCGGGTCAGGGTAAACCGCCAGTGTCGCACCCTTGAGCACCCACAACGGCCCCATCACGCACAGAATGCACACCAGAATGCGCAGGAAATTCCCGCGGGTCAGGCGCAGGCTTTCCTTCATCGCCGCCAACGGTGCCAGGCCGCGCAGCACCAGCAGGTACTCGCCGAACGCCAGTGTCACCATCAACCAGATCCCCGGCAGGAAATACAGCGACAGGCCGATCAGAATCAGCAGGGTATTGAGGGCGGTCAGCAGGGCGAAACGCGGCCACAGGGTCGCGGAAGTCGCCAGCAAGTCGCGGGTGCGCGGCGTTTCGCCACGGCTGCGGGCATCGAGAAACAGGATCAGCGCGGCGGTGTATAGCGGATACACCAGCAGGCCGACAATCACACTGATGCCGGGGAAACTGTCCGGCTCCGTGGAGTGGTCGACCACTTGTTGCAGCAGCGCCTCGACAATCACCAGCGGCAGGCACAGCTGCACGATCTGGCGCAGATTGCGCTTGAAGAAATACAGAGAGTCACGCAGTACATCGAACGGATTCATCAGTCGGTATCGCAGGTCGAAAGCAGGTGCCTCACTTTAACCGATGAACCCCTTTGGGGCGCAAACGTAAACGTTCGGTAAAGGTCATTGAAACATCCTGTATCAGCCCCATTACTGGTGAGCACCTTGTCCACCGTGGATGAGGGCGACGATATTCCCGGCAATCTATGAGGTCGCCATGAACAGCGAAGAACAAACCCTGATCGATGGACTGTTTTCCCGGCTGCAACAGGCCGAAACGGATTCAGCCCCGCGCGACGCCCAAGCCGAAGCACGGATCAAGGAACACCTGACTCGCCAGCCAGCGGCGGGCTATTTCATGACCCAGGCGATTCTGGTGCAAGAGGCTGCCATCAAGAGCCTCGACGAACAGAACAAGCAACTCACTCAACAAATCCAGCAATTGCAGGCTGAGCTGCAATCGGCCAAGGCTCAGACGACGGCACCGGCGCCGAGCAGCGGTGGCTTTTTGTCGAGCATCTTCGGTGGTGGATCTCGTGATCCACAGCCTGCGCCGACTCAAGGCGCAGCCCCGTCGAATGGCGGCTGGCGTGAACCGGGGCGGCCGTCATTCAACTCGCAGCCGCCACAGCAAAACTTCGGTGCGCCGGCTACTCAGCAGAACTTCGGAGCGCCGCCCCAGCAAAACTACGCACCGCAACAGGCCGCCGGTAGCAGTTTCCTCGGCGGGGCATTAAAAACTGCAGCGGGCGTGGCCGGTGGCGTGATGCTGGCGCAGGGCATCAGCAGTCTGTTTCAGCATCATCAGCAGCCGGAAGTGGTTGAAGTCATCAAGGAAGAGCCGGCTCAGGTCAACGATCAGAGCGACAGCGGCAATGATCAGCGCGTGGCTGACAATTCCAGCGATCAAGGCGGATACGCCGACGCCGACTATAGCGATGATAGCTCATCGTTCTTCGGTGGCGACGACGATTCCTTCGTCTGACACATCTGTGGTGAGGGAGTCTTGCTCCCTCACCACATGGCCGATTATTCGCGGAACAATCCTTCGGGCTGGCATACTGGGCAACTTTTCGGGCCTGGTGCCTGATCCTGCCCGCGCTTCGGCACGCCAAAGAGGATGTACGGTGAAAAAAATCGCAGTGTTCGCCGATGTCCAGAACCTCTATTACACCGTGCGTCAGGCTTATGGTTGCCACTTCAACTACGCCGCGCTGTGGGCTGACGTCAGTAAAGAAGGGCAGATCGTCGAGGCCTATGCCTATGCGATCGATCGTGGCGACAGCAAGCAGCAGCAGTTTCAGCAGATCCTGCGCAATCTCGGCTTCATTGTGAAGCTCAAACCCTACATCCAGCGCAGCGACGGTTCGGCCAAAGGCGACTGGGATGTGGGCATCACCCTCGACATCATGGACGCCGCCGACCATGTCGACGAAATCGTGTTGGCCTCCGGTGACGGCGATTTCGATATGTTGCTCGAGCGCATTATCAGCAAGCACGGCGTGCAAGCGGTGGCCTATGGCGTGCCCGGTCTCACCGCCAACTCGCTGATCCGCGCTGCCAGCCGTTATGTGCCGATCGAAGGCGCGTTGCTGCTCAAGAATTGATTTTTACGGAGTTGAATCAGGTTTGGAACGCATAGCAGTCATCGACTTTGAAACCACCGGACTCTCCCCGAGCAGCAGCTGCCGGGCCACGGAAATTGCCGTGGTGATTCTTGAACAGGGGCGCATCGTCGAGCGTTACCAAAGCCTGATGAACGCTGGCGTGCGGGTGCCGGCTTTTATCGAGCAACTCACCGGCATCAGCAACGCCATGCTGCGCACCGCGCCCTCGGCCGAGCAGGTGATGAACGAGGTCAATGAATTCGTCGGCATCACACCGCTGCTGGCGCACAACGCTGCATTCGACCAGAAGTTCTGGGACTACGAACTCGGGCGAATCAAACGCACACGCTTGCAGAACTTTGCCTGCTCGCTGTTACTCGCCCGCCGCCTGATGCCCGCCGCGCCGGACCACAAACTCGGCACCCTCACCACTTTCGCCAGCTTGCCCAATACCGGAAAGGCTCACCGGGCCATGGCCGATGCGGAAATGGCGGCCAACCTGACGGCGCACTTGGCTGAAGAGTTGCGGCGCAAGCATGGGTTGCGGGAGTTGTCCCATGATCTGCTCGTCAGTTTGCAGAAAGTGCCGGCGGCGAAGATCAATGAGCATTTGAAGCGGTATCGCGGGTTCTGAGTACGCCGCAAACCCAATGTGGGAGCGGGCTTGCTCGCGAAAGCGGTGTGTCAGTCGACATTAATGTTGAATGATAAATCGTATTCGCGAGCAAGCCCGCTCCCACATTGGGTTTGCGGTGACATTAGATTTACTTCCCTTCCAACTGCCCCAACGGCACGCGCTTCTCGATGGCGCTGGACAGCACGATCGAGGTCTTGCTGAACCCGAACGTGGCGATCCGGTTGATCAACTCTTCCAGCTCCGGCATCGAGCCCACCGCCGCTTGCATGATCACGCACGGGTCGCCGGTGACGCGGTGGCATTCGGTGAGCTGTGGGATTTTGATCAGTTCGTCGTAGGTTTTCTGGTTGCCGTGCTGGTTGAGGCGCAGTTCGATGACGCACTGGATCGGCAGGCCGAGTTTGGCCATGTCGACTTTCGCCTGGTAGCCGGTGATCACCCCGCAGGCCTCAAGTTTGGCCACGCGCTCGGCCACCGCCGGAGCGGACAGGTTCACCTTGCGCGCCAGTTCGGCGTAGGACGCACGACCGTTTTCCAACAGGGCGCTGAGGAGCATGCGGTCGTATTTGTCCATCATGGCATTCCTGAAAAAAGACTGACTTTCGAAAACACGGTTTATAGCGCTGAACTCCGTGTTTTGAAAAGTGTACCGGTGCGATAAACAGGTTTTGTAACTTATTTTCCGCTGCTGGCCTTTCTAGAATAGCTGCTCTCTTTGTCTTGTTCTCGAGCTGCCCATGCCTGGCATACGCCGTTTTTCCTTACCGCTGATCGCTGCTTTTTTCGCGCTGTACGTGATTTGGGGGTCGACCTACCTGGTGATTCGAATCGGCGTGCAGTACTGGCCGCCGTTGTTGCTCGCCGGTATTCGTTTCGTGATCGCCGGTACGTTGATGTACGCGTTCCTGCGCTGGCGCGGGGCACCTGCACCGACGTGGGCGCAGTGGAAAGCGGCGGGGATCATCGGGATTTTGCTGCTCACGTGCGGTAACGGTGCGGTGAGCGTCGCCGAGCATACAGGCGTGGCCTCCGGCGTTGCCGCGTTGGCGGTGGCGACGGTGCCACTGTTCACTTTGTTGTGTGGATATTTCTGGGGCGCGCGTAATACCCGTCTCGAATGGGCCGGGATTGTGCTCGGGCTGATCGGTATCGCCATGCTCAACCTCGGTTCCAATCTGCAATCGAGCCCGTTGGGCGCGGCATTGCTGGTGTTCGCGGCAGCGTCCTGGGCGTTCGGTTCGGTGTGGAGCAAACACTTGCCGTTGCCACAAGGCGCGATGGCCAGTGCCGTGGAAATGCTGGTGGGCGGCGTGGTGTTGTTGATCGGCAGCGCGGTGAGCGGTGAGCATCTGGAGGCTATGCCGCCGATCGAAGGTTGGGCCGCATTGGCCTATCTGACGTTCTTCGGTTCGATCATTGCCTTCAACGCCTACATGTACCTGCTGAAACACGTGCGTCCGGCAGCGGCCACCAGTTATGCCTACGTCAACCCGGCGGTGGCGGTGTTGTTGGGCATCGTATTTGTTGGCGAGACCATTGGTATTGAAGAAGCGCTGGCCATGACAGTGATCATCAGTGCCGTGGTGCTGATCGGGTTGCCGCAGTGGCGCCGAGGTGCAGATCGGCCTGGCGTAGTGGTGCCGACAGAATCCCGCGCGAATTAGGGTAAACTGCGCGCCATTGCATCTTGTTTTGCACACTTGTTTTGAAAAACCCGCGCTGAATTTTCCTACGGTACTCCCATGACTTTCGCCACCCTTGGCCTGATCGAACCTTTGCTGCGCGCTCTCGAGACGCTCGGCTACCAGACTCCTACGCCGGTCCAGGCGCAAGCCATTCCGGCGGTGCTGGCCGGTCGCGACCTGATGGCCGCCGCCCAGACCGGCACCGGCAAAACCGCCGGTTTCGCCCTGCCGCTGCTGCAATTGCTGGCCATGGAAGGGCCGAAAGTCAGCGCCAACTCCGTGCGCGCATTGATCCTGGTGCCAACCCGCGAGCTGGCCGAACAGGTTCACGAAGCCGTGCGCCAGTACGCCGAGAACCTGCCGTTGAGCACGTACGCGGTGTACGGCGGCGTCAGCATCAACCCGCAAATGATGAAGCTGCGCAAAGGCGTCGACCTGTTGGTGGCGACTCCGGGCCGCTTGCTCGACCTGTTCCGCCAGAACGCGCTCAAGTTCAACCAGTTGCAAACCCTGGTGCTGGACGAAGCCGATCGCATGCTCGATCTGGGCTTTTCCGAGGAGCTTGGGAACATTTACCGCGTATTGCCGAAGAAACGTCAGACGTTGCTGTTCTCTGCCACGTTCTCCGATGCGATCCGCCTGCTGGCCGGGCAAATGCTCAACGACCCGCTGAGCATCGAAGTCAGCCCGCGCAACGTCGCCGCCAACACCGTCAAGCAATGGGTGGTGACGGTGGACAAGAAGCGTAAGCCGGAGCTGTTCATTCACTTGATGCGCAAGGGCAAGTGGAAGCAGGTGCTGGTGTTCGCCAAGACCCGTAACGGCGTAGACGCGTTGGTGGAAAAGCTCCAGGGCCTGGGCATCAATGCCGACGGCATCCACGGCGACAAACCTCAGGCGACCCGTCAGCGGGCACTGGATCGTTTCAAGGCCAGTGAAGTGCAGATCCTTGTAGCCACCGATGTTGCCGCCCGTGGCCTGGATATCGAAGATTTGCCATTGGTGGTCAATTTCGACCTGCCGATCGTGGCCGAGGACTACATCCACCGCATTGGTCGCACCGGCCGTGCGGGCGCAACCGGGCAGGCTATTTCGCTGGTGTGTGCCGATGAGGTGAATTTGCTGTCGGCCATCGAGACGTTGACCCGTCAGACGTTGACTCGTCAGATGGAGCAGGATTTCGAGCCTGAGCACCGCGTGCCGGATACCGATGCCAGCGGTCAGGTGGTCAAGAAGCCGAAAAAACCGAAGAAGCCAAAAACCTCCAGTGGCGGCAAGCGCAATTTGGGTAAGTGGGTCGAGAGCGGTGATGCCTCGGCGCCGGAGCCTTCGATCAAGCCTGTGCGTAAAGTGCCGGTGTTTAATACCGGGCCGCGTAAGCGTAAGCCTTGATTAAACGCTGCGCCGGTTAGACCGCTTTCGCGAGCAAGCCCGCTTGCCCACATTCATTCGAGTTCTTTCAGTAAGAATGCGATTGAATGTGGGAGCGGGCTTGCTCGCGAAGGGCGCGCCTCGGTCTCAATCCTTGTGTTTCAACCACTCCACCATCCCCAACCCCGCCGCTCGCCCACTGGCGAAACACGCGGTCAGCAGATAGCCGCCGGTCGGCGCTTCCCAATCGAGCATTTCTCCCGCGCAGAACACGCCGGGCAGTTGCTTGAGCATCAAACGTTCATCCATCGACTCGAACATCACGCCCCCCGCGCTGCTGATGGCCTCGTCCAATGGCCGGGTTTTCACCAATGTCAGCGGCAATGCCTTGATCGCTTTGGCCAGCAATGCCGGATCGGTAAAACAGTCGGCCGGTGTCAGCTCTCGCAACAGCGCCGCTTTCACCCCATCAAGCCCAAGCTGACTGTGCAGGTGTTTGGCCATGGAACGGGAGCCGCGAGGTTTGCTTAGCGCCGCCTGGATTTTATCCACAGGCTTGCCCGGCAACAGGTCGAGGTGAATGGTTGCCGAGCGGTGTTGATTGATCGCTTCGCGGATCGGTGCCGACAGGGCGTAGATCAAACTGCCTTCAATTCCCGTGGCAGTGATCACACATTCCCCGAGTCGCGGTATGTCGTCATTGAGGCCAATGGCGATGTTTTTCAGCGGGCTGCCGGCGAATTTGCTGACCATCAATTCGCTCCAGGCCTGCACCTCGAAGCCGCAATTGCTTGGTTGCAGTGGCGCCAGTCCTACACCGCGCTGTTCCAGCGGCAACATCCAGGCACCGTCCGAACCGAGGCGCGACCAACTGCCGCCGCCCAGGGCCAGCAGGGTCGCGTCGGCTTGAATGGTTTTTTCACCTTCGGGGCTGTCGATGCGCAAGTCATTGTTGTCATCCCAACCGAGCCAGCGATGGCGGGTGTGGATAACAACGCCGGCATCGCGCAGGCGTTTGAGCCAGGCCCGCAACAGGGGCGCGGCTTTCATGTCGGTAGGAAACACCCGGCCGGAGCTGCCGACAAAGGTTTCGATGCCCAGGTCATGAATCCATTGGCACAAGGCGTCGGCGCCGAAGGATCGTAACAGCGGCGCAATCTGCGGTGCCCGTTCGGCATAGCGTGAGAGAAACGCCGGGTAGGCCTCGGAATGGGTGATGTTCATGCCGCCGACCCCGGCGAGGAGGAATTTTCGCCCCACTGAAGGCATGCCGTCGTACAGATCGACCTTGATCCCGGCCTGGCTCAGCACTTCAGCCGCCATCAAACCGGCGGGGCCGCCGCCGATGATGGTGACGTGAGGGGGGAGGGAAGTGGAGGGCTGGGTCATGGCGAGAGCTGCGGTATGGCGGAATAAGCCGCGCATTCTACCAGTGCACGATAACTGTGGGAGCGGGCTTGCCCGCGATAGCGGACTGTCAGGCAACAAAGATGTTGAATGTGCCGGCCTCATCGCGGGCAGCCCGCTCCCACAGGATTGTGGGTGGATTCGAATGCTGGTTAAAAAACAACCACCGTTCTGTAGCCTACACCCCGCATGGACTGCAGACCCTTTCACTCAGGTTATCCACAGGCGGTTCCACAGGCATTGTGGGTAAAGACCCACACATCAATGACAACCTGATGACTGCCACACCCGTTGGGCGCTGTGATGGAGGATGCCATGACGGCGTGCCAGGGCTTTGCGGTCTTTGCTGTAGCCGCCGCCGATCACGCCGACCACCGGAATATCCCGGCCCAGGCAATGGCGCATCACGCTTTCATCGCGAGCGGCGACGCCTTCGTCTGTCAGCTTCAGATAACCCAGTGCGTCATCCTTATGCACATCGACACCGGCGTCGTACAGCACCAGGTCCGGTTGGTAGAGCGGCAGCAAATAGTTGAGTGCGTCGTCCACCACTTTCAGGTAATCGGCATCGCCCATGCCCATCGGCAACGGAATATCCCAATCACTTTCGGCTTTGCGTGCAGGAAAATTCTTTTCGCAGTGCAGGGAAACGGTTATCGCCTCAGGGGTGTTGTGCAGGATTCGTGCAGTCCCGTCACCCTGATGCACATCGCAGTCGAAGATCAGCACCCGGTTCACCCGGCCACTTTCCAGCAAGTAATGGCTGATCACCGCCAGGTCATTGAAGATGCAGAACCCGGCGGGATGATCGTAATGCGCGTGGTGAGTGCCGCCAGCCAGGTGGCAGGCCAAACCATGCTCCAGTGCCTGTTCGGCCGCCAGCAGCGAACCGCCGACCGCTCGCACCGTGCGCCGGGCCAGCGCTTCGCTCCAGGGCAAGCCGAGGCGTCGTTGATCTTCGCGGGACAATTCGCCGCCCATGTAGCGTTCGATATATGCAGGGTCATGGGCGACGGCGAGAATCTCTGGCGGGCAGAGGTCCGGGCGCAGCAAATCGGTGTCGCGGGTCAGCCCACTGTCCACCAGGTGATCGCGCAGCAGGCGAAACTTGTCCATGGGGAAGCGGTGATCCGCCGGGAACTCGGGACTGTAGTCTTCGTGGTAGATCAGTGGCAGGGGCATGGCAGATTTATACAGCAAGGCAGGTAGGAATGAGTGAACGATCCTACCAGCGATGTAGACTTGCGGCATGGAAACGGGGGAGGAGGCACGATGGAGCCGATACTGGAACTCGAAAGTGCACGACTGTTGTTGCGGCAGTGGCGTGATGAGGATTTGCCGGCGTTTGCGGCGATGTGCGCCGATCCACAAGTGATGCGTTATTTTCCGGCACCCTTGAGTCGACTGGAAAGTGCCTCGTTGATCGGGCGGATTCGCGGGCATTTTGCCGAGCATGGTTTCGGTCTCTGGGCACTGGAGCGCAAGGACACCGGGGCGTTCATCGGGTTTACCGGGCTGGGTGTGGTCGGCTTCGATGCGCCATTTACGCCGGCCATCGAAATCGGCTGGCGCCTGGCGCGCGAGCACTGGGGCCTGGGCTATGCCGGTGAAGCGGCGTGGACCGCTCTGCGCTGCGGGTTTGATCGGTTGGCGCTGCAAGAGGTCGTGGCATTCACCACCAAGACCAATCTGCCATCCGAGAAAGTCATGCAAGCGATCGGCATGCACCATGCCCCCGCCGATGACTTCGAGCACCCGCGGCTTGCAGCCGATCATCCGCTGCGTCCGCACGTGCTGTACCGCATCACCCGTGAGCAATGGCTGCAAACCTTGCATGGATAAGCAGGCGCGGACGTTTACAATGGCCCTCATGTTGAACCGGGCCATAAACTGAATCGACCGCCGCAGCCAAGACTGCGCGGCATTGCGTTGTGTGAGGAGAGTCTGAATGAGCCAAGTGTTGGAAGATCTGGTAGACCTGCTGACCCTGGAACCGATTGAAGAAAACCTGTTCCGTGGTCGCAGCCAGGACCTGGGTTTTCGTCAGTTGTTCGGCGGCCAGGTACTCGGCCAGTCCCTGTCGGCGGCCAGTCAGACCGTCGAGGCAGCGCGCCATGTGCATTCGATGCACGGTTATTTCCTGCGCCCGGGCGATGCCAAATTGCCGGTGGTGTATCAGGTCGATCGGGTGCGCGATGGCGGCAGTTTCAGCACGCGCCGGGTGACGGCGATCCAGAAGGGCCATCCGATTTTCACTTGCAGCGCCTCGTTCCAGTACGACGAAGAAGGCTTCCAGCACCAGACTGAGATGCCGCAAGTAGTCGGCCCGGAAAACTTGCCGTCGGAGCTGGAGCTCACCCAGCAGCGCGCGCACCTGATTCCTGAGCACATGCGCGAAAAACTGCTGTGCCCGAAACCGATCGAAGTCCGGCCGGTGACCGAAAAAGACCCTTACAATCCGCAGCCCGCCGACCCAGTCAAATACGTCTGGTTCCGTGCCGACGGTGCCTTGGCTGACACCCCGGCGCTGCACAAATACCTGCTGGCCTACGCGTCGGACTTCGGTCTGCTGACTACCTCGATGTTGCCTCATGGCAAATCGGTCTGGCAGAAAGACATGCAGGTCGCCAGCCTTGATCACGCCTTGTGGTTCCACGCCGACCTGCGCGCCGATGACTGGTTGCTGTACGCCATGGACAGCCCGTGGGCCGGCAATTCGCGCGGATTCTCCCGTGGCAGCGTGTTCAACCGTGCCGGGCAACTGGTGGCTTCGGTCACTCAGGAAGGCCTGATTCGCCATCGCAAGGATTGGGCATGAGCCTGGCTGAGGTGCGGCACTGGGTGTTCGACATGGACGGCACCCTGACGGTGGCGGTGCATGACTTCGCGGCGATTCGCGTGGCGTTGGCGATTCCCGCCGAACACGACATCCTGACCCACCTCGCTGCGCTGCCGGCCGATGAAGCCGCGGCCAAACACGCGTGGCTGCTGGAGCACGAGCGGGATCTGGCGCTGGGTTCGAAGCCGGCGCCGGGGGCGGTGGAACTGGTGCGTGAGTTGGCCGGGCGCGGTTATCGCCTGGGCATTCTCACGCGCAATGCTCGTGAGCTGGCGCATGTCACGCTAGAGACTATCGGCCTGGCCGACTGCTTTGCGGAAGAGGATGTACTGGGCCGTGATGAAGCACCGCCCAAGCCGCATCCTGGTGGGTTGCTGAAACTGGCTGAAGCCTGGAAGGTGCCGGCGAGCGAAATGGTGATGGTCGGTGATTACCGCTTCGATCTGGATTGCGGGCGGGCGGCGGGGACGCGGACGGTGTTGGTGAATCTGCCGGATAATCCGTGGCCGGAATTGACTGATTGGCATGCTGCCGATTGCATCGAGTTGCGGCAATTGCTTTCAGCTTGAGAAATTGGTCGTCTGATCTGACGCTATCGCGGGCAAGCCCGCTCCCACAGGGTTATGCACCATCCTTGTGGGAGCGGGCTTGCCCGCGATAGCGTCAGATCAGACACCACAAAAACTCACTGACCAAACAACACCTTCTGCCCCTCAGGCGACGTAAACATCCCATCACCATCATGCCCAACCCCGGGCACTTCGATCAGTTGCTGACTCAACCCTTGCGGATGGCGCCGTTTCAGATAATTGAAATAGTTGCGCCCACGAATCAATCGAGAAGCACCCTGGGCTTTGGCCTCGCAACTTTTATCCAGCACCGGATGATTCGGGTCGATGTCCTGCTGCCCGAGTAAATAAACGATGTCACGTTTGACGTAGTTTTCTTCGAGTTGCGCAGGTGTTTGTCCATCGGCATAGGCGGGCAGATCCGCCAGTCCGTACTTCCAGCGATTGAAATTCGGACATTTCGCGTGACTGAACGCCACCGGCCGTTGCTCATTGAAGTAAGCGTACGACGAAGCATTGGCGATCACATAGCGCACCTTCACGCCCTCCGCCTCGAGGGCTGGCTGAGGGTGGCTCAGCAAGGCATAACGTTGAACCACCTGAGCGCCGCCGGAGTGACCGGCAATGACGATTTGCTTCACGTCCGGAAACTGTCGCCGATCACCCAGTCGCGCGATGATTTCGTCGAGCGCCGCATAGGAACTCAGCGTAAACGGCGCGGTGGATAAACCGCCGGCCATCCAGTCATTGCCTTGCCAGCGTAAAACGCTGTCCGGCACCGGATGGCTCGCGACGTCGGTTTCGTTGAGAAACTGCGGGGCGAGCACCAAGGTGTTCGCGCTTTGCCCGGCTTGCTCGGCAGCGCGCTCGGCGCTTTGGCGATAGGTTTCAGCATCGCGTAATCGACCATGGACGATGATCACCACGCGTTCGATTTTTTCCGGTGTCGGGCCCATGCTCACCGCGATTTCCCCGGCGCTCAACAGCAGGCGCCCGGAACTGATCGCCTTGACCCCTTGCTCGGCAGCCTGGGTGCTTGCGCAGGTGATTAGCAGAGCCAGCAGCCACTTGCGCATCACAGACTCTTCGCCGCGAAGGTGTCGCACTGGCCGACTTGGCCCTGTGCGAACCCGGCCTTGAACCAGCGCACTCGCTGGGCCGAAGTGCCGTGGGTGAAGGAGTCCGGCACCACGCGACCCTGACCTTGCTGTTGCAAGCGATCGTCGCCGATGGCGTTGGCGGCGTTCAAGGCTTCTTCGATGTCACCGGGTTCCAGCCAGTTCAGACGTTTTTGCGCATTGTGGGCCCAGACGCCGGCCAGGCAATCGGCCTGCAATTCCTGACGCACCAGCAAACCATTGTCGCCTTCCATCTGCCGGCCCTGTTGGCGAGCGGTCTGAATCTTCGCGGAAACGCCGAGCAGGGTCTGCACGTGGTGTCCGATTTCGTGAGCGATTACGTAGGCCTGGGCGAAGTCGCCGGCGGCGGAAAAGCGTTGGGACATTTCCTGAAAAAAACTCATATCGAGATAGACCTTCTGGTCAGCCGGGCAATAGAAGGGACCGGTTGCTGAAGTCGCCAGGCCGCAGGCCGAGTTGACGCGGTTGCTGAACAGCACCAGGGTCGGGTCTTTATATTGTCGATCGGCCTGCTGGAAAATCTGGTGCCAGGTGTCTTCGGTATCGCCGAGGATCGAGCGCACGAATTCGGCCCCTTCATCATTGGCCGGTGGCGCCTTGCGGGTTTGGGTGGGGGCCGGGGCTGACTGTTCACTCATTTGCCCGGTCAGTTGGCCGAGGATCTGCAGCGGGTCCTGGCCGGTGATCCAGCCAATCCCGACGATCAACAGGATTGCCGTCAGGCTCAGGCCCTTGCCTCCACCGAAGCGCATTCCACCGCCCCCACCACCGACGTCATCGCCACGGGCATCGACCACATTGTCGCTGCGTCGGCCTTTTTTCCAAAGCATGGGGGATCCTCTTTTTTACCTGATGAAGGCGCATGGTGATGAGTGTTGCCGGTGAGTAGGTATGGCGCCAGTCCGGTCGTCTGACAGCCCTTGGCGACTGGGGTTCTCCTAAGTGGCGACATTAGCGGTTTCATGGACGGACGGGGACTGCAGGTTCGGTCAAGACTGCTGCCGGACAGGTTCCAGATTTTGCTTCCTTCGAGTTGTCTTTTAGAATCAGTCAAATTTCGTTTTGGAATCCCCCATGGCAGGCAGTCAGATCGAACGTGTTTTCAGCGTGCTGGAAAGCCTTGCCGGTGAACCTCAAGGTTTACCGATGCAGACCCTGGCCGAGCAACTGGACATTCCCAAGAGCGCGACCCACCGTCTGCTCGCCGAACTGATTCGTCTGGGGTATGTGCGGCAGAATCCGCAAAACCTGCGCTATCACTTATCGACCAAACTGGTCGCCATGGGCTTTCGTTACTTGTCCGGCAGTGGTGCGGATATTGTCCAGCCAGTGCTGGATCGGCTGGCCCGGGAGACCGGCGAGCTGGTGCGTCTGGGGGTGATCGAAGACGAGCGCCAGACCTGGATCGCCAAATCCCAGGGCGCCCGTTCCGGCCTGCGTTACGACCCGGACATGGGGCGCGATGCGCCGTTGTTCTATACCGCTTCCGGGCATGCGTGGCTGGCCAGCATGAGCGATGCCGAAGCGTTGTCGCTGGTTGAGCGCCAGGCCATCGAGACGCCCGAGGGCCTGGGGCCCAATGCGCCACGCTCCAACATCGAACTGCTGGAGCGGCTGCGTCTGGCGCGGGAGCAGGGCTATGCCTGGGTCGAGGAAAGTTCGGCGGTAGGCACGTCGGCGATTGCTGCCGTTATCCGTCATCCCTTGCAGGGGCGAGTGATCGGCGTGCTCAGCATTGCCGGACCGAGCGCGCGAATGCCGGGGGCACGACTGCATGAACTGGCGCCGACGTTGCTGGCGTTCGCCCAAGAGCTGTCGGCAGCGAGTCAGGCGTCGGAACTCTTTAGCGGATAGCGCTTGCCCCCATCGATCAGGAAGTCGATTAAAAAAACGTGCGCTGTTCGCACACTTTCAGGCGGTGCGACTATAAGAATCTGGAACCTGGTTCTAAATTATTGGAATTGTCCCGCCAGAAGAGAACCTCACCTTGACGTCGTCTATCAGCACCCCGCTCTGCGGCGTCAATCATCCTTTCAAAGGCATCCTGCTGGTGGTGGTCGCCACCTTTCTGTTTTCCAGCCATGACGCCTTGTCGAAATACCTCTGCGGGTTTTACCCGGTCGTTATGGTGGTCTGGGCTCGCTACGTGATTCACACCTTGTTGATGGCCGGGATTTTTCTCCCGCAATCCGGGATGCGCGTCCTGCGCACCAAGCGGCCATTGCTGCAGTTGATGCGGGCTTTGTGCTTATTGGGAACCAGCCTGCTGTTTACCGGTGCGCTGTTGTTCATCCCGTTGGCCGAAGCCACGGCTGTGAATTTTCTCGCACCGGTATTGGTGACGGCGTTGTCGGTGCCACTGCTCGGTGAACAGGTGACGCGCGGGCAATGGCTGGCGGTGATTTGCGGGTTCATCGGGGTGTTGATCATCGTCCATCCCGGCGGCGAACTGTTCACGCCTGCGGTGTTGCTGCCGTTCTGCTCAGCGCTGTTTTTCTGCTTCTATCAATTGCTCACCCGCAAGCTCAGCGAAATCGATAGCCCGACCACCAGCAATTTTTTCGCTGGGCTCTGCAATACGTTGGTGATGAGTGCGCTGGTGCCGTTCTTCTGGCAAGTCCCAAGCGTGGGGCATGGGTTTTTGATGGTGGCGCTGGGGGCGTGCGGAATGACGGCGCATCTGTTGTTGACCCAGGCCTTCCGTCACGCCGCGCCCGCGTTGCTGGCGCCGTTCGGCTATTGCCAGATTGTCTTTGCAGGTTTGCTGGGCTGGTGGCTGTTTTCCCACACGCCGACCCTGACTACGGTGATCGGGATTGTGGTGATTTGCTGCAGCGGGTTGGCAGCGGCGTGGCAACAACGGCGTCGACAAGAGGAGGGCGGCAGGCCTGGAATCAGGCCTGCCGGGGGAAGGGAGTTTACGCGGTGACGGTAGGAATCTTGCGCGGTGCCATGAAGTACATCCAGATCAGTGCGATGAAGTACATCGCCGGAATCATGGTGAACAGCACGGTGTAGTTGTTGTGGGTGACCGTCAGGATGTGGCCGACCAACTGGGTCATGAACATCCCGCCGATTGCCGCGCACATCCCGCCGAAGCCGAACACCGTACTCATCATGTGCTTGGGCGTGTAGTCCATCACCAGGCTCCAGATGTTCGCGGTCCAGGCCTGGTGCGCACCGATGGCCAGGGAGATGGCGAACACCGCGAGCCACAGGTTGCTTGAGCCGGCGGCCATGACCACGCCGATGATGCAGCAGGCGAACAGGAACATGGACATCAGTCGCGCCTTGATCGGGTTGATCCCGCGACCGATCAGGAACGAAGACAGGATCCCGCCGCCGACGCTGCCGAAGTCAGCCGTGAGGTAGATGATGATCAGCGGGATACCCATCTGGGTCACGTTGATTCCCAGGTTGTATTGCTGATTGAGAAACGGCGGCAGCCAGTACAGGTAGAACCAGAACACCGGCGCGGTGATCGAGTAGGCGAGGGCGAAGGCCCAGGTGCCACGCATGCGCAGGATTCGCGAGAACGGTATGCGGGATTGTTCCGGCTCGACTTCCTTCTGGATGTAGTCCAGTTCCGATTGCTTGACGCTCGGGTGCTCTTCCGGGTTGAAGTACTTCAGACCCCAGAACAGCAACCAGATGCCGCCCAGTGCCGCCATGCACAGGAACGCGGCTTGCCAGCCCCAGGCGTGGAGGATCAGCGGCAGCAGCATGGGCGTGAACATCGCGCCAACGTTGGTCCCGGCGTTGAAGATGCCGGTGGCCACGGCGCGCTCGCCGGCGGGGAACCACAACCGGGTGGTTTTCACGCAGGCCGGGTAATTCGCCGCTTCAGTCAAACCGAGAATGAACCGGCAGACCATGAAGCCCACCGCCGAAGTGGCCAGCCCGTGAGCACCGGTGGCCAGGCTCCAGAGCAGCACCGCGCAGAAGAACACGCGTTTGACGCCGACCCGGTCGATCAACCGGCCCTGCAGCACGAAGCCGATGGCGTAGCCGACCTGAAACCAGAAGTTGATGTTGGCGTAGTCCATCGCCGTCCAGCTCATTTCCTTGGCCAGGATCGGTTGCATGACGCCCAGGGCTGCACGGTCGATGTAGTTCAGAGTGGTGGCGAAAAACACCAGCGCCAGCATCCCCCAGCGGGTTTTGCCGACCGCCATGGCGCTGCGGATTTTGTCGCCAATGCCGCCAGTGGCGACGCCCATGGCCGGAGCCACGCGAGAGCTTTGAGAAGGAATCATGTGTGTGTGCCATCCGTTCAATGACTGACAAGCGAGGCTTGTCGGGACTTCAAGGGCGCGTGATCAATCAACGGCGCCAGGCGCGGGTATGATTGATCGGCTGAGGTGTTTTCGTCGGACTGACGACAACGCGTTATTCAGCGAGCGGCACGGTTCGGCCGAGAGGGCGCAAAGTTCGGATGGACGCCAGGCACGGCGTGAGGGCGATGGAGCAAGCAAACAAGGCGTTGAATGAGTGCATGAGCGTGTACCCGTTTTTTGAAATTTTTATGTGGTGTTCAGGGTCTTTGGTAACCGAGTCCATGGGGTCGTGGCCGGACTCAATGTGGTGTCGATGTTGCGCAGTGGACGAAAAATCGTCAATTCGTCAACTGCCATTGTGTTCGATAATCGCCCGAAAAACTAACTGGGTAGTACACTTTGAATTGCTGTGTGGATTCGTCAAGCCAATAATTTGCGCAACAAGAATTGTCCCCACCACCGGGAGTCGACACATGCAGCGTTCCATTGCCACCGTTTCCTTGAGCGGCACCCTGCCGGAAAAACTCGAAGCCATTGCCGCCGCCGGTTTTGACGGGGTGGAGATTTTCGAGAATGACCTTCTCTACTACGACGGCAGTCCGCGGGAAATCAGACAGATGTGCGCCGATCTCGGGATCGCCATCACGCTGTTTCAACCCTTCCGGGATTTCGAAGGTTGCCGCCGCGATCGCCTGCCGCGCAATCTGGAGCGGGCCGAGCGCAAGTTCGATTTGATGCAGGAACTGGGCACCGACCTGGTGCTGGTGTGCAGCAACGCCTCGGCCGACTCCATCGGTGATGAGCAGACCCTTATTGATGATTTGCACCAGCTCGCCGAGCGGGCCGGTATTCGTGGCCTGCGGATCGGCTATGAAGCGCTGGCCTGGGGCCGGCATGTGAACACGTATCAACAGGTGTGGAACATCGTTCGCCAGGCCGATCATCCAAGCCTCGGTGTATTGCTGGACAGTTTTCATACGCTGTCGCTCAAGGGCGACCCGAGTGCCATCGCCGAGATTCCCGGCGACAAGATTTTCTTCGTACAAATGGCCGACGCGCCGATCCTGGCCATGGATGTGCTGGAGTGGAGCCGACATTTCCGCTGCTTCCCGGGTCAGGGCGAATTCGATCTGCCGGGCTTCCTTGCGCCCATCATCAAGAGTGGCTACACCGGACCGCTGTCGCTGGAGATCTTCAACGACGGCTTCCGCGCCGCACCGCCACGAGCCAACGCCGCCGACGGTTTGCGTTCGTTGCTGTATCTGGAAGAGAAAACCCGCCAACGTCTGGAACAGGAAGCCACGCCCGCAGCCAATCGCGACATTCTGTTCCAGACCCCAAGCGCCAGCGAATACAACGGCATCGAGTTTCTTGAATTCGCAGTGGACGAAAGCCTCGGTGCCAAGCTGTCCCATTGGCTGGAGCGGCTGGGTTTCGTCAAGGCCGGGCAGCACCGATCCAAGAGTGTCAGCCTGTTGCGTCAGGGCGATATCAACCTGATCCTCAATTGCGAGCCTTATTCCTTCGCCCACAGTTTTTTCGAGGCCCACGGCCCATCGCTGTGCGCCACCGCCGTGCGGGTCCAGGACAGCGCCAGTGCGCTGGCCCGTGCCGTGGCTTACAAAGGCCAGCCCTATCGCGGCCTCGTTGGCCCCAATGAGCTGGAACTGGCGGCGGTGCGTGCGCCGGATGGCAGTCTGATCTACCTGGTGGACAAGGACGCCGACGTCTACGGCACCGACTTCAACCTGCAACAGACGGCCGTGGCCAGCGGTGGCCTCAAACGCATCGACCACATGGCGATGGCACTGCCCGCCGACAGCCTCGACAGTTGGGTGCTGTTCTATAAAAGCCTGCTGGATTTCGAAGCCGACGATGAAGTGGTGCTGCCTGATCCGTATGGTTTGGTGAAGAGCCGCGCATTGCGCAGCCGTTGCAGTTCGATCCGCCTGCCGCTGAACATTTCCGAGAACCGCAACACCGCCATCTCACACGCTCTGTCGAGTTATCGCGGTTCCGGCGTGCATCACATCGCTTTCGATTGCGACGACATCTTTGCCGAAGTCAGCCGCGCCAAGGAGGCGGGCGTGCCGCTGCTGGATATCCCGCTCAACTACTACGATGACCTCGCCGCGCGGTTCGATTTCGACGATGAATTCCTCAGCGAGCTGGCCTATTTCAACGTGCTTTACGACCGCGATGCTCAGGGCGGCGAGCTGTTTCACGTGTACACCGAGCCGTTCGAAGGGCGGTTCTTCTTTGAAATCATCCAGCGCAAAAACGGCTACGCGGGTTACGGCGCGGCCAACGTCGCGGTGCGACTGGCGGCGATGGCTAAATCGCGAAGTGGTGGCGTACGTCAGGCAAAGTTGTAGGAAAATCGTAAACACGGGTACATAACTGCTGCCTCGCGGCTTCCTTCACTGTGCGCGGCAGCCCATAATCGCCAGCTTGTGCAGTGATGGCCGTGAGCCCGCAATGACAATAATTACAGAACTCTCCGTAGCGCCCGAAAAGCCAATTGCCGAGCCTCGCAAGAGTCGCAAGAACAACCCGGAAAAGACCCGCGAGAACATTCTTCAAGAGGCCATTGTCGAGTTCGTTCAGCAGGGGCTTTCCGGTGCGCGCGTCGATGCAATTGCCGAACGCATCCACACCTCAAAACGCATGATCTATTACTACTTCGGCAGTAAGGAACAGCTCTACGTCGAGGTGCTGGAGAAACTCTACGGGGATATCCGCAGCACCGAGAACCGTCTGCACCTGGCCGAACTGGCGCCGGTGGAAGCGATTCGACGGTTGGTGGAGTTCACCTTCGATCACCATGATCGCAACGTCGATTTCGTGCGTATCGTCAGCATCGAGAACATTCACAACGCCGAGTATGTGAAGCGCTCCGATGCGATCAAGGCGATGAACAACACCATCCTCGATTCACTGGGCGAGATTTTGCGGCGCGGGGCTGCAGAGGGAATATTCCGCACCGACCTCGATCCATTGGATGTGCATCTGCTGATCAGCTCGTTTTGCTTCTATCGCGTATCGAACCGTCATACCTTCGGTGAGATCTTTCAGATCGACTTGCCGGACGAAAGCATCAAGCAGCGTCATCGGGAGATGATTTGCGAGTCGGTGTTGCGATACCTGCAGGCCTGACGCCTTCGCGGGCAAGCCTCGCTCCTACAGGGCCAGCGGTGATTCCCGTAGGAGCGAGGCTTGCCCGCGAAGCTTTTCAACCATTCATGCTCTGAAAATGCGCCAGCATCCGCTGAGCATCCGGCACCACGCCGCTGAACAGTTCAAACGCCTTCACCGCCTGAAACACCGCCATGTTGCCGCCATCCAGCGTTCGGCAACCCAGCGCGCGAGCGTTGCGCAGCAGTTCGGTTTCCAGTGGGAAGTAGACGATCTCCGCAACCCACAACTGCGCCCGAAGCAGCTCCACCGGCACGGGCATGCCCGGCAGCTTTTTCATGCCCATCGGTGTGGTATTCACCAAGCCGTCAGCCTGGCCCAACGTGCCTGGCAAATCATGCCCGGCCACGGCGCGACCGAAACCAAAATGCTGATTGAGGTTGTTCGCCAGCGACTGAGCGCGACTTTGATCCACATCGAAAATGCTTAGCAGCTGTACGCCTTCGCTCAATAGCGCGTGGGCCACTGCCGCGCCTGCGCCACCAGCGCCCATTTGTACGACGCGCTCAAGAGCAACGCCCTGCAAGCCACGGCGAAAGCCTTCGGCAAAACCCAGGCAATCGGTGTTGTGGCCGATGCGTTTGCCGTCCTTAAGCACCACCGTGTTCACCGCGCCAATACCGCGGGCTTCCGGCGACAATTCGTCCAGCAACGGGATGATCGTCTGCTTGCACGGGAAGGTGATGTTCAGCCCGGTGAAATTCATTCGTTCGGCGGCCATCAGCAGGTCGGGCAGGGCACTGCTGTCGAGCTTCAATTGATCCAGATCGATCAACCGATACAGGTAACGCAAACCCTGAGCGTCACCTTCATGCTCGTGCAGCGCGGGAGTGCGGGAAGCCTGAATGCCGGCACCGATCAGCCCGGCCAATACCACGGTGTTCTGTGTCATGACGCTTAACCTTCCAAACGATGGCTGAAATGCTCCAGCGCCAAACGATAGCCGTGGCTGCCGAAACCGCACATGACCGCAGTGGCGATGGACGAAACAAAGGAGTGATGCCGGAAGGGTTCACGGGCATGGACGTTGGACAGATGCACTTCGATCACCGGCAGTTCGGTGGCGACCAGGGCGTCACGAATGGCGACCGAGGTGTGAGTCCAGGCGGCCGGGTTGATGACGATCCCGGTGCAGCGGCCACGGGCGGTGTGAATCCAGTCGAGCAATTCGCCTTCATGGTTGGTCTGGCGAAACTCCACTGTCAGGCCGAACTCTTCGGCCGCGCGACCGCACAGCGCTGAAATGTCCGCCAGGGTTTCGTGGCCATAAGTCGCCGGTTCACGGGTGCCCAGCAGGTTCAGGTTCGGGCCGTTGAGCACCAGAACGATAGGGGACATCGGGTCTCTCCACATATTATTTTTGGCATTGGCCGAGGGTTTCAGCTTGTGGGGAGAAATTGTACTAACCGGTTAATAAGGTCAATTGAAGAGGGCTTCAGACCTGGATTATTTGTGCGGTGATCGAACATGCGCAAAAAGATCGCAGCCTGCGGCAGCTCCAACAGGTGCGATCTTTTCAGCGCGGCAGATGCTCAACCAGGAAATCGATAAACGCTCTTAGTCGCAACGGCACATGGCGGCTTTGCGGATACAGCAGAGTGAAGGGGCGGGAACGTCCGCCGTAGGGCTCGAGCACTTCCACCAGCGAACCGTCTGCCAGTTCGTTTTCGACGATGAAGCGATAGGTTTGAAAAATCCCCGCGCCGCTTTTTGCCAGCGTCACGCCGCCCAATACGTCATCGGAACAGCAGTAGTTGCCCTCGGCCAAAATCTCCCGCGGCACATCGTTGTCGTTGAACAGCCAGGCAATCCGCCGCCCACTGCTGGGCAGTTCGTACTGGATGCATTCGTGCTGAGCCAAGTCATCCAGGGTCTGCGGGGTGCCGGCGCGCTTCAGGTAATCAGGGCTGGCAATCATCACCAGCGCGGCGTCCTCCAACGGCCGTGCAATCAGCCCTGAGTCGGGAATGGCCCGCACACGGATTGCCATGTCATAGCCTTCGCCGACGAAATCGATGTTGCGATTGCTGATGTGTGCCTCGACTTTCACGGCGGGAAAGCGAGCCCGAAACGCAGGCAGCAACGGCAGGATTCGATGATGGGCATAGGTCGTGGGAATGCTGATGCGCAAAGTGCCGGAAGGTTCTTGCTGCTGCCCCATCACCTCGCGCTGGGCCTCGACCAGTTGTGCGAGAGCCTCACGACACTCCTCGAAATAACGCCGGCCACTGTCGGTCAGCTTGACGCTGCGAGTGGTACGCGCAAACAGCCGCACGCCCAAGCGTTCTTCCATGCGCGACACCGAGCGGCTGACGGCGGCCGGGGTCACACCTGCCACCAGAGCCGCGGCAGTAAAGCTGCCAGCTTCGGCGGCCAGGCAAAACAGTTCGATGCTGCCAAGCTGAAGATCGTCGAAATGTCGCTGCATGATTGATTACACCGGGAATCAAATGAAGTGTCTGAGTCTGTATCTATCAAATAAGAGCGCACAAATACAGGGCCGGGTTACCGGCCAGGTATTGGCGATGAAAGGATTGCTTACTCTTTTTTGCCTTGATTGGCGGAGCCCGATCGACTTGGAACGCTAGGCTCAAACGTGGCCAGTTGATCCAAGCGATCAGCGCCAGTTATCGGATTCTTCAAGGAATGGCGAATCTTCGAACTCTATAACCTAACGGATGGGTTAGCATGAATGTATGTCGCTACAAAGGGTTTTCACTGGTGGTCATGTTGCGTGATGAGCATTGCCCGCCACACGTTCACGTCGACGCAGGCACATGGAGCGCGCGCTCAGGTTCAGCTTCTGGCACAACGGCGTCGAGCTCTGGGATGTCGTCCCTCATTCGCATCGACCTCCTCTGGCTGTGCTGGAGGGATTGCGTCAGGCGCTCAGGCAACCTGTCCATTTACGGCGAGCTCGTGGCATCTGGTGGAGCAAATTGCAGACGGCTTGCCTCGACAATCAGTTATGGGATTGGCAGGGCAATGAAGTGGTCGTGATGAGGTGGATTGGCAGCACGACTTACATGATTGGTTCGGCTCGCTATGAGCCGGAGAGCAACTAGACCCTGCTGAGCCTGATGGGAGCACCAGAAGGCGTGGAGATCGAATCATGAAAACGATAAGCGCAAAAATGCAGGTCGATCACCCCGTGACCGAAGGCGCTCTGGACGAAGCGATCGAGCGTGGTGGGGCACGCCGGCGTGCCGGATTGAATGCAACGACGGTGATCTTTCTTGATCCATGTCTCGCCGTCGGCTTTGAGGATGGCAGCGGTGTGTTGTTGCCAGTAAAAAACTATCCGGAGTTCGATGGTTTTGAGACCGAGGATTTCTCCGGGCTGAAAGTCGGTTTCGCCGGAGCCGCGCTTTGTCATGAAGACAAGGAATTGCAGGTGTCCATCGCCGGTCTGATTTCTGCGAGCAAACCGCTGATGGATATGGCCGCCTCGGTAATCGCATCGCGTAATGGTCGTCAGAGCAGCGCTGCGAAGGCCGAGGCTGCACGGGCCAACGGCAAGAAGGGCGGTCGCCCGCGCAAGGTCGATGCGGCTCTCTGATCACCCACAAAAAAGCCGTCCTGTGGACGGCTGATTTGTAGGAGGAGGCAGCGATCAACGACGGGTCAACAACACCCCGGATTCCATGTGATGGGTCCACGGAAACTGGTCGAACATCGCGCATTGAGTAATACGGTGAGTGTCGTGCAGCTGGGCGATGTTGGCCGCGAGGGTTTCCGGGTTGCAGGAAATGTAGAGGATGTTGTCGAAGCGCCGGGTCAGTTCGCAAGTGTCCGGGTCCATGCCGGCGCGGGGCGGGTCGACGAACACGCTACCGAATTCGTAGCTCTTGAGGTCGATGCCGTGCAGGCGGCGGAACGGACGAACTTCGTTCAGTGCTTCGGTCAGTTCTTCGGCAGACAAACGCACCAGCGTGACGTTATTCACTGCATTTTCGCTCAGGTTGCTGAGCGCTGCATTGACCGAGGTCTTGCTGATTTCGGTGGCCAGCACTTTACGCACACGGGTCGCAAGCGGCAGGGTGAAGTTGCCGTTGCCGCAATACAGCTCCAGCAAATCGTCGGAGCGATCACCGAGGGCGTCATACGCCCAGTTGAGCATCTTCTGGTTTACCGTGCCATTGGGTTGGGTGAACGCGCCTTCCGGCTGGCGATAGCTGAAGGTACGGCCGCCAACTTCGAGTTTTTCGACCACGTAATCGTGACCGATCACTTCGCGTTTGCCCTTCGAGCGACCGATGATGCTGACGTTCAGGTCGGCGGCCAGTTTCGACGCCGCTGCGTGCCAGTGCTCGTCCAGCGGGCGGTGATAGCACAGGGTAATCATCGCATCGCCGGCCAAGGTGGTGAGGAACTCCACCTGAAACAGCTTGTGGCTCAGGGCCGCACTCGCTTGCCACGCCGCCTTGAGCTGCGGCATCAACTGGTTGATGCGAAGGCTGGCGATCGGGAACTCTTCGATCAGGATCGGCGTGCGTTTGTCTTCCTGGGAGAACATCGCGTAGTGGCGATCACCGGCTTCGCGCCACAGGCGGAATTCGGCACGCAGGCGGAAGTTTTTCAGCGGCGAATCGAACACTGCGGGTTCGGGAGCACCGAACGGGGTCAGCAGATCACGCAGGCGCGTGACCTTTTCTTCGAGCTGAACGGCGTAAGCCTGGGAGTCAAAAGTCATGCGTTGAACCAACCCAACTTGATAACGAACAGAATCGACAGAATCACCAGCGCCGAATTCAACTCACGGCCGCGACCGGACAACAACTTGATGGCAGTCCAGGAGATGAAACCGAAGGCGATGCCGTTGGCGATGGAATATGTGAATGGCATGGCCAGGGCGGTGACCACGACCGGTGCGGCGACGGTGATGTCGTCCCAGTCTATTTCCGCCAGGCCGGATGTCATCAGTACGGCGACGAACAGCAAGGCAGGTGCGGTGGCGAAGGCTGGAACACTGGCCGCCAATGGCGAGAAGAACAGCGCCAGCAGGAACAGAATAGCGACCACGATGGCGGTCAGGCCGGTGCGGCCACCGGCACTCACGCCGGCTGCGGATTCGATGTAACTGGTGGTGGTCGACGTACCCAGCAAGGAACCGGCCATGGCCGCGGTGCTGTCGGCGATCAGGGCGCGGCCCATTTTCGGCATGTGGCCGTCCTTGCCCATCAGGCCGGCGCGCTTGGCGACGCCGATCAGGGTGCCGGAGTTGTCGAACAGGTCAACGAACAGGAAGGCGAAAATCACGCTGACCAGGCCGATGTCCAGCGCGCCCATGATGTCCAGTTGCAGGAAGGTCGGTGCCAGCGACGGCGGCATCGACATCACGCCGCCGAACGGGGTGAAGCCCACCAGGATGGAGACGATGGTCACCGCCAGAATGCCAATCAGCACCGCTCCACGAACTTTCAGGGCCTCCAGGGCAACGATCAGGGCAAAACCGAGCGTCGCGAGGATCGGCGCCGGTTGCTTCAGGTCGCCGAGGCCGACCATGGTCGCCGGATTGCTGACGACAATGCCGGCGTTGTGCAGGGCGATCAGTGCCAGGAACAGGCCGATACCGGCGGCAATCGCCGAGCGCAGCGCCAATGGGATGCTGTTGATGATCCATTCACGGATGCGGAAGATCGACAGCAGAAAAAACATTACCGCCGAGAGGAACACCGCGCCCAGCGCCACTTGCCAGGTGTGGCCCATGTGCAGGACCACGGTGTAGGTGAAGAAGGCGTTCAGTCCCATGCCCGGTGCGAGGGCGATCGGGTAGTTGGCGATCAGGCCCATGGTCGCCGAGCCGATGGCGGCTGCCAGACAGGTGGCGACGAACACCGCGCCCTTGTCCATGCCGGTCTCGCCGAGGATGCTCGGATTGACGAACAGAATGTAGGCCATGGCCAAGAAGGTCGTGACGCCCGCCAGAATCTCGGTCCGCACGTTGGTGTTGTGTGCCTTGAGTTGAAACAGCCTT
>LNAP01001341.1_pt1 | contig 31618 bp, 25 predicted proteins | sample 602601 | NCBI WGS metagenome assembly LNAP01 (sample SAMN02440304, study PRJNA202911) | soil metagenome | biome: Subtropical and temperate rainforests or woodlands; isolation source: soil samples (1 kg each in a 20% v/v slurry with milli Q water) were... ...
GAAACGTCCATCGAAGCCACCCACGACGCCGCCAAAGGTACGGCGCACGTCTGCGGCGTTGCCGTCGCCGCCGAAATTGCCCCATGCGCCGATGCTCTGTGCCCAGACTGTGAGATCGCGCACCGCTGGCCCGGCGTACTTCGCCGTGGCCGGCATGACACCGCTCGGCGATGCGGGTTTCCCGCCGCCTGCATAAGCGAGTGCCGTGGCATCGCCGTCAGCGATCGCGTTGAACGAGGCCAGTTGGGGACCGCCGCCGGCGAGCGCGGCCATCGCACCGCTTTCGCCATCATAAGACATCTGCCGCAGCCGGCCGAGCACCGCCTGGCGCACGAGATGGCTGTCGTTGGCTAGAACGCCGTTGATTGTGGGATAGATTTCGCCCGAGACCGCATCGGCCGCCTGACGCGCGCCTTCCGCCGTCTGAGTGATTACCGCGATGAGCAATTTGTCATCTAACGGAAGTTTTTGGAAAGCCCTCACCACGCTGCATTGGTTCGCGGTGATCGTCACGAAGCAGAAATCGACATCGTTTCGGAGCAGCCTCACACCCACGTCGTTTCCGGTGCCGGCATTGTAGGTGACGAACGGAACGAGAAAAGGCAGATCGGTGGTCGTCACCGATGCGAAGGTGCCTTGCACCGGATTGCTGCCCTTGTTGTCGATGACAATAAAGTCGGTGGCCGGCGCGTAATCACCCGGTTTGACATGCAGTTGCAGGGTCGCGCCTGTCAGTTGCACGTTTCCGTTCACGGTGAGACCGCTGCCCTGTCCCGTGCTGCCGACATCGACGTGAAGAAGTGCGCCTGCGTTCAGCGCGAGATTTCCATTGACCGTCAGCGTGCCGAGAGGATTGCCCGGCATGACGGTCCCACCGCTGTTCACGGTGAGGCCGCCGATGGCGCCATTGCCGATCAGCGTGGCGGTGGAGTTAACGATCACCGGCGAGGCGAGCGAGCCTAGCACGCTTAGAATGCCGCCATTGAGCGTCGTGCTTCCGGTGTGGGTGCTGACGCCGGTCAGCGTTTCTGTTCCAGCGCTCAGGACCAACCCGCCTGTGCCGCCGATCACGCCGCTGAAGGTCCCTGAGGCGTTCGACAGCGTCAGCGTCCGGCCGCCGAGCATGACCGAACTGCCAGCAACGCCCGACAGCGTCGAGATCGTCGCCCCGGCCGTCGTACCGGAGATGTCGAACACGCCCGTCGCGCTCGCGATGTTCACGCTTGCGATGTTGCCGGTGCCCGTCAGCGCCAGAACACCGCCATTCACGATGAACGCGGTGTTCGCCATCGAGCCACCGACGGAGAGCAGACCAGCGTTGACCACCCACAGCGGGATGGTCGTGTTGGTGCCGGTGAGCCTCCATTGGCTCGCGCCATCCTTCTCGAAGACCTCGAAATCCCGATACTGCGCGCTGGCTCCGATCTTCGAGACATCGAAGCTCGCCGTGCCTGTCCCGCCGAGCGCGAACGTATCAATACCGGCGCCAGCGAAGACGTTGCCGTTGATGACGGCCGTCGGTTGAAGCTCGAGCCGGTCCGCTAGACTTCTAAATCGAACCGCGCCACCGGCGCCGCCATTCAGCGTACCGGCCACGGTCAGGCTCGTCGCACTAACCACGAGGCTCGACGTATCAATCGCGAAACCATCCGCGCCGGCGCCGTTTGAGGTTACATGGCTCGTAGCGGCGACGGTAATCGCGATCGAGCCACTCATCCCGCTCCTGGCATAGATGCCGGCCGTACCGGCCCCTGTGACATCGCCCGCAACGGTGATTCTTACCGCATTGTTGCCGTCACTCCGCGCAAAAATACCCGCGTCCTGGCCGCTGACAATCGTACCCGCGGCCGTCGTCACGGCGACATCGGCGTTCCCGCGCGCAAGGACGGCAATATCGCTGCTGCTGCCCGTGGTACCGCTGGCCCTGACATTGCCGTTGACCGTCACATTTGTTGCACCTGTGCCGTAGTTGCGGCTCAGAATGCCGTATCGCGCCGCACTTACGCTGGTCCCCGCGCCGGTGCTCACGGTGAGGTCGGTGCCGAAATTGATGGCCAGGATCCCGCGCGAAAGCGACGATGTGCCCGTGCTGTTGACATCGCCATTGACGCTGATGGTCAACGCGCCAGCCCCCTGGTTGCGGCCCCGGATGCCGTAATTCCGCGCGACCACATCGCCGTTGGTGTTGATCGTGATGCTGCCGGGAACACCGGCAGTGCTGGTCATGTTGAGCCCGTTGCCCGCCGTGGCAGTCAGGGTCGAGCTGTTTACGTCGGTGTAGAACAGGTCGCCGGCGCCGGTGATCGTCAGAGCGTTGGGCGAGGCGGTTGTGATGCTGAACCCAGGTAGCGTGGTGACGTTGGCGCCTGCTGCCGAGATAGATTGGGCGGTGACGGCGCCAGAGCATTGGAAATTCGGGCCGCCGACATTGACGCAGGCGGCATAAGCCTGGCGGCCATAATTGACCACTGCGCCCACCAGCATCGAGGACGACCAGAACAGGCGCCAGCATAGAGACCGCTCGGCCAAGCTCCCTCTCCCGCGCAGAGTGTTTTTAGTCTGCGCTTGGTGCGTGAATCGGTCAACTGCGCGCAAGTCCGACCGACTGATCACTCGGGTTCCAATGAGATTGCGGCATAGCAACACCATCCGGGAAGATTCACTCTCCTTCTTCGCCAGAGGGGATACGGTTGGCATCTCAGCCCGGCTCGCTAGTATTTGCTTCAATTGTTCCGGAGGAACCGTGCATGATCTCACGCGTCGATTCGTCGCCTGGCCAGACCGGCTCCAGCGAGCAGCCGGTGAGGTACTCGATGTCGCCGGGATTGTCTGGTTTTCTCGGGTCGCGGCAGATCACCGTCGCCATCTCGTCCTATCAATCCGGCAAGTTCTATCTGCTCGGCCAGAACGTCGATGGCGGACTTCTGGTCCACGAACGCTTCTTCCACAAAGCCATGGGGATTTGCGTCGTGGACAAGGACACCATCCTGCTCGCCACGCTGTTCCAGATCATCCGGTTCGAGAACATGCTCGAGCCCGGCCAACAGATCAACAATCTGCACGACGCCTGTTACGTCCCGCGCCAACTGTTCACCACCGGCGAGATCGATGCCCACGACATCGGACTGTTGAAGGACGGTCGCATCGTGTTCGTCAACACGCTCTACAACTGCCTCGCCGCCACGTCGAAGCGTTACAGTTTTACGCCGCTGTGGAAGCCTCCGTTCACCTCGAAGATCATCAAGGAAGACCGATGCCACCTGAACGGACTCGCCATGGAAGACGGCGTGCCCCGCTACGTCACGGCAGTGAGCAAGTCCGACACCGTTGACGGCTGGCGCGACCGCCGCAGCGACGGCGGCATCGTCGTCGACGTGCGCTCCGGCGAGATCGTGATCGAAGGCCTCTCGATGCCTCATTCGCCACGGCTCTATCGTGGCAAACTCTGGATGCTCAATTCGGGCACGGGCGAGATCGGCTGGATCGAACGTGGAGCCTCTGCGGCGCACAGCAGGTTTCACGTGCTTGCCTTCTGCCCCGGCTTTGCGCGCGGCCTCGCCTTTCATGGCAAGTATGCGCTGGTGGGTCTATCGAAGCCCCGCTACGAGCGCTTCGAGGGACTGGCGCTGGACCGCAGGCTTGCCGACACCGACTCCGAACCCTGGTGCGGCATGCAGGTGATCGACATCGATACCGGCACCTGCGAGCACTGGTTCCGCATCGACGGGGCGGTGAGCGAAATCTATGATCTGGGAGTCGTGCCGGACGTGGTGCGCCCAATGGCAATAGGCTTCGCCACCGACGAAATTCTCGGTCTCATCAGCCACGACCCGCTCGATCCGAAAGGCATGGCTTGAAGCCAATTGGCGCCCTCCACTTCCCGCGCTACCGCATCCAGCCCCGATTTCCGTGACGATGGCCCGCGCGTGGCCCGAGATCGTGCCGCTCGCCTGGTTGACCACGGGGACCCGGCCGCATTGAGTACGATAGCTCCCCGGGGGGGCGGAGCACATTCCTCCGATCGAAGGACGTGCACGTCCTACTGCCACCGGGGACCGCGCTCGCCTTGCCTGGCGCCGACCGCCAGGCCCAGGCAGCGGGATCAGCCCATCGTCTCCCAGAGCCGATGGCTGAGCACGCCGGCGCGCTTCTCGATCGCGGCCGCCGCATCGAGCGCGAGATCCTCGCGATAGCGCCCGGCGATGAGCTGCACACCGATCGGCTTGCCATCATGCAAGGCCACCGGCACCACCGCGCCGGGCAGGCCCAGCACGTTGATCGCGGAGATGAAGCGTATCTCGCCCCAGAAGATCTCCTGCACGCGCTCGGCGCTGACGGTGTCGTCGCGCGGCCCCGGCGTCGGCTTCACCGTGGTCGGCGCCAGCACCACCGGATAGTCCTCGAAGAACAGCTGCCAGGCGCGGATATGGCCGCTGCGCGCCGCGGTAGCCCGCATCCAGGCCGGCAGGTCGAGCACATTGGCCTTGCTCTTCATGCCGTTCCACGCCTTGTGGAAGTCTTCGGAGGTGACCTTCAGCATGCCGGCTTCCTGCATCACCACCGTCTCGTTGGTGATGATGTCGCACCAGGTCTGCCAGACGCCGTTGATATCGGGCACATCGACCTCGCTGACGCGATAACCGGAACGCTCCAGATGATCGGCAGCCTGACGCAGCGCCGCGCGCACCGACGGATCGACGTCCATGTCCTCGGGGATCTTGGCCAGCGCGACCTTGATCGGTCCCTTCGGCTTCGGTCCGACCAGCGGCGCCGGCACCCACCATGGATCGCGCGGATCACGCTGGCTCATCGCCTCCAGCGCGAGGCGGACGTCGGCAACGTGACGGGCGAGCGGCCCCTGCGCCGACATCAAATGCGCCAGCATCGGCCGCTCGGCCGTTGCGCTGGCATTGAAGGCGGGAATGCGGCCCTGCGTCGGCTTGATGGTGGCGACACCATTGCAATGCGCCGGCCAGCGCAACGACCCGCCGATGTCGTTGCCATGCGCGATGGTGCCGATGCCGGCGGCGACCGCCGAACCCGCGCCGCCGGATGAGCCGCCGCAGGTGATGTTCGGATCCCAGGGATTGAGCGTCAGCCCGTGCAGGGGATTGTCGGTGAAGCCGCGGAAAGAGAATTCGGGCGTATTGGTGAGGCCGATGACGATCGCTCCGGCCTTCTTCAGGTTGCGGACGACAGGCGAATCCGAGGGGGCGATGAAATCCTTGTTGGCGGGAACGCCGTTGAAATTCGGCCGGCCCTCGTAGTCGACGTTCTCCTTGATGGTGATGGGCACGCCGTGCAGCAAGCCGAGCTCGCCGCCCTTGGCGCGCTGCTTATCGGCCGCATGCGCCGCGGCCAGAGCTTCTTCCGAGAGATCGACGACGACCGCGTTGAGCTTCGGATTGACGGCGCGCATCCGTTCGAGATGCGCTTCGACGGTTTCGACCGCGGAGATTGCGCCGGAGCGGATCGCCGCTGCGGTCTCCACCGCCGACCATTGCCAGGCCGGGCCCTTCGGGCGACGTGCCGCGGCCGGCTTGCGCGCTGCGGCCTTCTTCACCGCGGGCTTGCCCGTCTTCCGGGCCGCTTTCGCAACAGCCCCCTTGCGGGCCGTGCTCGTCTTCCGCGAGGTCTTCACTGCTTTCTTCGAAGCAGTTTTCTTCTTGGTCGCCGTCTTCTTCGCCACGTCGCATCTCCTGAAATTGCGCGGCGGAGGTTATGAAGGTCACGCGACCGTGTACAGGTGCGTTTCTGCATGGCGCGTTGGCGGCAGCCGCCGATGCGACAATTGTCAGCAGCCGGTCCCCCGGCGAAATTCGCGGCGGCTTATTCCGCCGGGCACGCAGCGACGGCGGCCTGCCTGCGGTCGAGTTGGAGGCTCCACAGCGCGAGTGCGAGGCCGATGGCCGTGATGCCGGCTGCGACCAGAGGCAGCGCGGAGAGGCCGAACCCCCGATCGATGGTGACGCCGCCGGCCCATGCACCGAGCGCGTTGCCGAGATTGAACGCGGCGATGTTGAGGCTGGAGGCGAGCGTGCGGCTGCTCGGGCCGGCGGCTTCGAGCACGCGAAGCTGGAGCGGCGCGACCGTCGCGAAGGCCGCGATGCCGAGCAGCAGGATTAGCGCGACGGCCGCGATCTTGACCGACAGCACGGCGGCGAGACCAAGCAGCACGATGGCGAGCGCCGCGAGCGTGCCGATCAGGGCGCGTGCAAGGCCGCGATCGGCGAGCTTGCCACCGGCGACATTGCCGATCGCAAGACCTGCACCGAATACCAGCAGGATCGGCGAGACCGCAGCTTCCGAGAAGCCGGTGAAGCGGGTCAGGATCGGCTGGATGTAGGTGAAGACGACGAACAGGCCGGCGAAGCCGAACACGGTCATGGCAAGGCCGAGCAGCACCTGCGGACGGGCGAGCACGGCCACTTCTTCAGCGAGCGAGATCCGCTTATCGCCGTTGCCGACATGGCCGGGCACGAATGCGGCCACCACGGCAAAGGCGACCACGCCGATCACCGTCACCGCCCAGAACGCCGCGCGCCAGCCGAGCATCAGGCCGAACCATGCGCCGAAGGGCACGCCGAGGAGGGTTGCGACCGTCAGGCCGATGAACATGGTGGCAATGGCGGAGGCCCGCTTGTCCTCCGCGACGAGGCTGGTAGCCACCACCGAGCCGACGCCGAAGAAGGTGCCGTGAGCGAGTGACGTCAGCACGCGCGCGGCCATCAGCAATTCGTAGTTCGGCGCCAGCGCGCAGGCGGCATTGCCCAGCGTGAAGATCGCCATCAGCGCCAGCAGCACGGTTTTCCGCGGCATCCGCCGCGTCGCCAGGGTCAGCACGGGGGCGCCGACGAACACGCCGAGTGCATAGCCGGAGATGAGCAGGCCCGCGACCGGCACGGAGACGTGCATGTCGGCGGCGACCTGGAGCAGCAGGCCCATGATGATGAATTCGGTGGTGCCGATGCCGAAGGCACCGGCGGTGAGGGCAAGAACGGCGGGAGGCATGCGTGGCTCCAAGGGATGAGACGAGCCACGCAGATAGCTGCGCCGCGGCAAAAGCATTAGAATGTCCGCAATCCAATCATTTGTGACGTGAATTCAACATGGCCCGTTTCGACACCAACCGCTCCGCCGAGATGGAGGTCTTCGTCCGCATCGTCGATCTCGGCGGATTCACGCAGGCCGCGCGAAAACTGCGCCTGACGCCGTCGGGCGTGAGCAAGCTGATCTCGCGGCTGGAGGCGCGGCTCGGCACGCGCCTGATCAACCGCACCACGCGCAAGCTCACGCTGACGGAGGAAGGCCAGGCCTTCTATCAGCGCGCGGTGCGCATCCTCGCCGAGATGGAAGAAGCCGAGCGCGAAGCCGCCTCCGGCGCCACGCCACGCGGCCGCCTCACCGTGAACAGCAACATCCCCTTTGGCATGCTGCATGTAATGCCGCTGATCCCGCGCTTCCTCGAACAGCATCCCGACGTCACGATCGATCTGGTCCTGACCGACACGTTGATCGACCTGATGCAGGAGCGCGCCGACGTCGCCATCCGCGTTGGACCGCTACGCGCCTCACGCCTCGTCGCGCGAAAGCTCGGCTCCAGCCGCATGGTCGTGGTCGGCGCGCCGGATTATCTGGCGCCCTGGGGCACGCCGAAGACACCGGCGGATCTCGCCGATCACCGCGGCATCGGCTGGACCTTTCCGCGCAGTATCCGCGGCTGGCCGTTCAAGCGCGGCGACCATTCCGAAGAGGCCGTGCCGCTGCCGGCCGCACGCGTGAGCGACGGCGAAGCAGCGCGCCGCCTCTGCCTCGGCGGCGTCGGTCTCGCCCGCCTCGCCCTCTTCCACATCGGCCCCGACATCGAAGCCGGCCGCCTCGTGCCTGTGCTGCAAAACTACAATCCCGGCGACCGCGAAGACATCCACGCCGTCTATGTCGGCCACACCGCACCACTGCCCGCGCGCGTCCGCGCGTTCATCGATTTTCTGGCGGAGCATGTGCGGGTGAGCGATCCGGCGCTGAAGCGTGCGGGGGATGGGAGGTGGAGGGTGGTGAAGTGAGGCCGCGCGCTGCGCGCGTCATCTGCCGTCGCTGTCGTTTCCGGCCGCGTTCGCAACGCCGACTGGCTTCCGCTGTCCGGCCCAGGTGAGTAGCGCGTCGAGCGCCGGGCACAGCGCCTGCCCCCAATCCGTCAGCGCGTATTCAACCTTTGGGGGCACCTGATGGTGGACGATCCGGCGCACGATGCCGCCCTGCTCCATCTGCCGCAATTGTTGGATCAGCATCTTCTGGGACACCGCCGGGATGGCGCGTTCGAGATCCGAGAAGCGCAGCACCCTGCCACCGAACAGGTGGAAAAGAATGGTCAGCTTCCATCGCCCTTCGAGCAGCTTCAATGCCTGTTCAACGCCTTCAGCCGCTGTTTCGCGGGTGTAGCCGGAAGACTGCTTACCTTCGGGTGAGTACCTTACTTCTTCGTCCGTTCTTGCCATCTGGCAAGTTTAGGACGAGCTCTCATGCCATGCAACGCCGTCACCGGGACGGTCCACGCGCCATGAGGGAAGTTTCCATGTCCGTCACCTTGCCACAGCCTATTGCCGCCTATTTTGCCGCCGACCGCACGGAGCGCGCCAGCATTGCGGATTGCTTCACCGAGGGCGCCGTCGTGAAAGATGAGGGAAAGACCCACGCCGGCCGCGAGGCGATCCGTCGCTGGAAGGCGGAAGCGTCCACCAAATACACCTATGTCAGCGAACCCTTCGCCGTCGTGGAGGACACGGAGAGGACGATCGTGACAAGTCGCGTCACAGGTAACTTCCCCGGCAGTCCGGTCGACCTGCGCTACAGCTTCATTCTTGAAGGCGACAAGATCGCCCATTTGGAGATCGTGGCATGAATTTCGACCTCGAACTGCGCGGCCGTCGTGTTCTCGTCACGGGCGGCACGAAAGGCGTCGGCGCTGCCGTTGTCGAAACCCTGCACCAGGCCGGCGCGCTCGTCGTGACGACGGCGCGCTCCGTCCCGGCGACGTCTGCGCCCGGCGTTAGCTGCATTGCCGCAGATCTGACCACAGGCCAGGGCTGTGCGCGTGTCGCCAAAGGCGTTCTCGATCTGCTTGGTGGCATCGATATCGTCGTCAACGTCGTCGGCGGTTCGAGCACGCCGGCAGGTGGTTTTGCCGTCATTGACGACGATGCATGGGAGCGTGAGATGAATCTCAACCTCATGCCGGCGGTTCGGCTCGATCGCGCGCTGCTGCCAACGATGATCGCGCAAGGCTCCGGCGTCATCATCCATCTGACATCGATCCAACATCAGCTGCCGCTTCCGCAATCGACGACCGCGTATGCGGCCGCGAAGGCGGCGCTCTCCACCTACAGCAAGAGCCTCTCGAAGGAGGTGACTCCAAAGGGAGTCCGCGTCGTTCGCGTTTCGCCAGGCTGGGTCGAGACCGAAGCTGCCGTCCATTTCGTTAAGCGTCTCGCCGCAGAGGCCGGCACGGACTACGAAAGCAGCAAAGCGATGGTCATGCAGGGGCTCGGCGGCATTCCGCTCGGTCGGCCGGCGAGCCCACGCGAGGTCGCCAACCTCATCGCGTTCCTCGTTTCGCCACGCGCCAGTGCAATCACGGGCACCGAATATGTCATCGATGGAGGAACGGTACCGACAGCCTGAAATATCGTGGCTGGGTGGGCTGATGGCGGAGAGAGTGTCCGCCATACCAAAGTCCAGCCACGTCCAGCACGGTTTCAATAGACACTGCATTTCAGGTACTTTACGACATTCTCCATCCGTTGTCGTCCAACCGAATCTAGTGAAATCTAGGGTCTCGGGTGGGGAATAAGGTGGGGAACGATGGCCAAGCTGGTTAACAAGCTGAGCGCCCGCAAGGTCGCCACTCTCACAAAGCCGGGGCGTCATTCGGATGGCGGCGGGTTGTATCTCAGCATCAGCCCCAGCGGTGCGGCGTCCTGGGTGTTCATGTGGAAGACAGCAGGCCGACGCCGCGAGATGGGCTTGGGGCCGCTGCGAGATGTGCCGTTGCTCAAAGCCCGAGAGAAGGCTGCCAATGCTCGCCAGCTCGTCCTTGAAGGACGCGATCCCCTGACGGCGCGCGAGGCTCAACAATCACAAGCGACGTTCGGCGAGGCGGCCGATGCTCTGATAGAAAGCATGTCTCCGTCGTGGAGGAACGAGAAGCACCGAGCGCAATGGACGATGACTTTGACGTCCTATTGCCAACAGATCAGGTCGAAGCCGGTAGCAGAGATAACGACTGACGATGTGCTCGCCGTTCTGGAGCCGCTCTGGCGTTCGAAACCGGAGACGGCCTCTAGACTGCGGGGAAGGATTGAGCGCGTCCTGAGCTTCGCTAAGGCGCGAGGCATGCGTTCTGGAGAGAACCCAGCGCAGTGGCGCGGACATCTCGACGCGATCCTACCAAGGCGACCGATGTTAACGAGAGGGCATCACAAGGCGCTACCCTTCCGGGAGGTTCCCGCGTTCATGCAGCGCCTACGGGAGATGGAGGGCGTAGCACCGAGAGCACTCGAGTTTGCAATTCTAACCGCGGCGCGTTCTGGCGAGGTGTTCGGCCTCGTCTGGTCTGAGCTATCGCTTGATGAACGACTCTGGGTCGTTCCAGGACCTCGAATGAAGGGGGGTCGCGAACACCGCGTTCCGCTCACCGGCCGGACAGTTAAAATATTGCAGCAATTGAAACGGCTCCGCGCCGAGGAGAGCCAGTTAGTCTTTCCCGGCGGAAAGCGAGGCAGACCACTCTCCGAGACCTCATTGGAGGCGGTCGTAAAACGCATGGAGGTGGACGCAACCCCCCATGGATTCCGCAGTTCGTTTCGTGACTGGGCCGGCGATGCCACTGCGTTCCCGCGAGAGGTCGCGGAAGCCGCACTTGCGCACATAGTCGGAGACAAGGCTGAACGTGCCTATAGGCGTGGTGACGCCCTCGAGAAGCGCCGCAAGTTGATGGAAGAATGGCAAAAGTTCTGTGAAGGCAAGTCTCCGCTACAGAAAGGCGGATCAGCAAGGCGCGAGAGCGGCGTCATTTCGGCGAGATCAGCCGGCAATCATCAAGATTTTTAAATGGAAATGGCGGGCCCCAGGCCAAGGCTGGCTCGTCGTTGAGGCTCGGCAGGGCCTTGAAAGCCCTGCCGCGATCGATCATTGATACCGGCCTTTCCAGTTCGTCTAGCGACGCATCACGCGATGCGCCTTCGGCGCTCGCCCGCCCGATATGCGCAGCGCTGCTGCAGCTCTGTTCAAACATCTGACCGCAATCAAGAAGTCTTCTGGCACCCACAGCTAGTGACCGACGTGGTGCTTGCGTGGGGAATAGGAAGCGCAACGCAGGCATCCCAACATTTTGAAATCCCCCACTTGCCCACGCACAGCTTCGCACAAAGCTGATTGGGGGCACGAAAACAAATTTCAAGATTAGCCCAACCGATTTCCCAAACTGTATGGCATCCTTCAAGTGGTACACACACCGGAAAGCTCTTATCGAAGTCGACTTTCGCTCCGAATATCTCGATTTTTGCCCAAACCCTGATATCTACGCAAGCTTGCCCGTTCTGGATGCGTGGATTGGATAGCTGAATACCTCCGTCGATTCCACGGGTCGAAATCTCGTCAAGTATATCCGCAAAAGCTCCGGCGTTGCTCGTCAGTGCGACTGTGCGGTCAGTTGGTAAGACATTCCAAACAAGTTCGTTTGATCTCGCACACTTGTCTTCGGGGTCTGGCTTCTCGCCCGGACCCGGCACTAAAACCAGCGCAGGCGCTGGAAGGACGGTGCAAAAGTCACCTACAGCGTAAGCCCTTATCGCCGCAAAGTGGGTGAGCGCGGAGGCGGCAATCCTTGAAAACCCTTCTAGCGAAACGTCTTTGATAGGCGTTCCGTAAAGCCTGAACAGAGAATGCGAGGTCAGAGCCTCGCCAAGAGTCATAGGTCCAACCGACACGACAGCCCTCCATGTTGATGACGGTAGATGACGGAACTTAATTAAACTTTTAGTTGAATAATTTTGCACGTGCGTGCGCAAGCGACCTCGTCGGGCAGGGCCTATTGTGCTCCCTCCTCGCCGCGCACTCTGCTAAATTAGCGAGACGGCTTTCTTGTTCTTGTAGGCATGAAGTCATCCTCCTTAGTTCAGGAGGAGGAAGCAAAGCCTTCCATCAACGTCGAACTAGAGCGGAATGAGGCCAACCCCGACGCAATTGTTGGCGACTTGCGCCGCGTCAGGCTGATCCTTGGTTAGCTCCTTTCCCCGCGACGAATCCGCGTAAAGTTCCGCCAAATAACCAGCGTCGCGCTTGTCAATTCCAGCATCTACGAGAAGCTTTTCAGCTTGCTGCTTAATCTGCTCTTTCGTCTTCGCAGGCATAGGCTTGCTCCTTTCTACCTAACACTTGGCTGCGTGATCTAAAATGGATCGCTCTAACGTTGTTTTTCGAAAGCAGCGATCCCCGTTCGGGCTCTTAAATGGAATGACTCTGCAGCCCCCCATACAAATCGGGAGCACATCGCAGGTGCGGCATAACTCGATGTCGAAGGGTGAATATTCCAGCCAGTCTTTCGATGTTTCGAAAAGGTCCATAGAACCGTCGACGTTTAGTCGACCGCAATCAGAAGATCTGTTGTGGAAACTATCAGTACATTTCGTAATCCGGCCGCCGGGGAGAACGATCCAGTTCTGATTTGGGATCGCGCCGCAGTACGGAGCGCCCGGGATCGGGGTCTGAACATCCTCTCTGCAGAAGAGTCCAAAGTCGCGGGCTTGAGTCTTTAGCCGCTCTAAAGCACGCAGAAACTCGTCGTTCGATATGGCTTTGTCGCTGGCGTAAAAGTCGTTGGGTATCGCGGGATGTATGCTTAGCGCCAAGTATTGGCTGGCCGGCCGAATATCTTCAAAGAATGCGAGCCAGGATTTGGGATCATCTACCATCCTCGGAGTTACATTAACCCTGAGGGTGACGAAGCGCTCGTCCAGACGGAACGTATCGATTAGATTATGTAATCCAGTCAAAACTGAATCGTACGTACCCCTGCCACCCACATTAGGACGCTGCACGTCGTGAAATTCGCGGGGACCATCAATCGTTACCTGAATGCGCTTGAGGAGGCAGTCTTTCAAAATTTGGCAGTTCTTCTTCGACAGCAGAACGCCATTTGTAGACGTGTAGCATTGGTATAACACGCCGGCTTCTGAAAAAGCCGGCACTATCCGGGCCGAGAGTCGCTCAATGGCATCGATCCGCAAAAGGGGCTCGCCGCCCCACCAGGTCATCACAAACGATCGCAAACGGTCGCTATCGTGCGCATTGTGCTGTGCGCTGAGCAAGCGCTCAATAAGCCTGCAGATTGCACTCTCATCGAGAGCGCTAAGCGTCTCATCGACATGATCCTGGTAACAGTATTCGCATCGGAGATTGCATTGCAAGGTTGTTACGATCGACAAGCTCGCGAATCTTGGGTTGCGTTTGTTCTGGAGAAAAGCACGCTGCAGAATGCCCAATTCGTCAACATCTGCTTCGACAAGGAAACGCCGATCGATCAGAAGTGCCTTCAGTGCTAATTCGGAGGAGCTGTCAGGCTCCTTATTCGGATCGTTCAGAAACGAGTAGACAATTTCGTTCTCGTGAGAAGACGCTCGAATCGTCGCCCGATTCATGAGGTTTTGATACACCCAGCTTTGGGTCTCTTTGTCGAAAGCGGCGTGCACATATTTGCCGCGCACATAATTAACTGACATTGCCGAGCCCCGGCTTAAACAGCTAAAAGATGCGACTGAATACGAACTAAACTAACACGATAAAACCCGCCGTCAAGTATCGGCTGCAAGGATAATTGTCGCAACTTCAAGGCGCGGGCGTGGCGGAAGGGGGCGCATGATCTTAGCTCCTGGGCGGCACCACCCTGGACGATCTCGTACTTGGATTTCGATGTTGGAAATATTCGGGGAAGCGCGCTGGACTTGAGAAGATAGTCGTCCGGTCGGGGAAGGCCCCAGCGCGGGATTACTCCTTCACGTCCCTAAGCTTGCGAGAGTAACGGGTCAGGAGATCGTCAACGGACAGATGGTGAGCGTCCACCATTTTCTGAATGTGATGTGGCGAGAGATCAGCAAAATTCTGCCCCTCGAACGCCTTGAAGAACTCTCGGCAAGCTTTCTCGAGGCGGCGCATGTCCGCCACTATCACACCTTCAACCTCATGCGTAAATGCGGCTGCGCTTTCGATGCGCTTGGCCGGGTGAATGATGAGACGCTTTGCTTGCATACCAATGTAGTGCTTGTCGAACCACGCCGCGGACCGGTTCATCTGCTCGGCCTCGCGCTTGTTGATCTCAGCTCTATTGACGTCGACCTCACTCTTGCACTCGATGATGAGGTACCGAGAACCATCCAGCGCCCAGAGGTTATCGGGACCTTCCTTCCATTCTTTATCCGGGCGTTCCCCGGCAAATCCGAGCGCCCGACTAAGCTCATCAAGCGCATGCTCGAAATTGTCGGCCTTTACTCCAAAGCGTAAGCGGCCCAGGATGTCGGCCACCGCCACATCCATTTCGGCGTAGCTTCCGAAACTCCCGACCCACTTCGCTATCCGTTCGGCGCGGCCCTGACTCACCACCGTCAGTTTCGTTACCGTCACCCCGGTTGGAGGCTTGAGTAACAGCCGGTTCTTCTTGTGCGCCGCGACTTGCAGCTGATGAGATTCGGCCCGGTCAGTCCTATAATGGTAACGAGCGCGCTCTTGCAGATACCAGCCCTTGTCGTCTTTATCGACGTGCCCCTCATCCATTACCTTCTGAAGGCGGTCAGATGCGGTCGCGTAATCGCCTGAAAGGTAGGCCTCTTCTGCAGCCAACTCCGCAGCGTACAGCTTGAGTACGCTTTCGTTTGGGCCTCGTGGAACAATACCATCCATGTGCTCGGCATAGTATTCCTTCCACTCCGGATCGCGTCGGAGGCATTGATTTATGAGCGAGACGAGCGCCTTGGAAGGCTCCTCACCATCGGCCACGTCCTGGCGAGCCATATCCGCAACGTCGAGTCCAATTTCGATTTGCTTGCTAACTTGAGGCGAGAGAAAACGCCCGGTTGTTTTTTCCCGTACCAGGCGCACCAAATCGGAGCCAATCACTACGATGGCCGAATAGTCCTTTTCGCCACGAACGCTGCGCCCCATTCCTTGTTCGACGGCTCGAACTGTACGCATGAGCGTGGCTTGGCTGTGAGGACGGACCTGTTCGGCGTAAAGATCGATCAAGCTTTCCGAATAAGGACGTGAGTCGAAGATAAGGATGCGGCAGGTCGCGTCAGGCAAATCGACACCGTCGTACCGGTTCACCAAAACGACAGTCTTCTCATATTCGCCGCGTCTCAGTGCGTTCACCGCGTCTTCGATCGTGTCACGACCGGCGACCAATGATCCATTTGCCTCCCAGGCTTTGCTGAGAGCAAAGCTCGGGGCCAGTGCAACGGCCCCGTAGTTTCGCTTGGGATTCGCCTTACTAAAGTTGGCAACGATCCAATCTCGATCCAAATCTTCATGGATGAGGGACGGAACGACGATCATTTTTTCACCCGACCATGTTTCTTTGTCATAGGTCAGAGGAGTGGTGATGGTCTCGGGAGCAAGCCGCAGGCCTTTCACAAGAAAAGCGTCGTCGGTAACGGTAGCTGACATGAAGATACGATGAACCGCTCGCGAGTACGATCCAAAGGCATCGAGTGGAGGGACATAGGGCTCTATCTCGATTGCCGCGCCTGAGATAACGCAGTGACAATGGGCGAGCATGTCGCGCAGTAGAGGCCAAGCAAATCTCACCGATTTACGATCCGTCGCGGAAGACAAGATAGACGCGACCTCACTCTCCCGCTCTATCCAGGCCCAGTATGGTACGGGCAGCAAAGCTTCGCGTTTCCCGTTCTCAACGTCGGCAAAGGTACCGGTGCCTTGAAGCTCCAGATCGGTGGCAAACAAAGTTTTCAGGGCGGCATAAGCCTGCTCATCATGAGGAATCCGGATGCTGCAAGCTTCCCTGATCCGATCAGCACAGGCGTGAGCATCATCCATGAGGACTGTATCAACTGCTATGGATGCCTTATTCAGCCCAAACTTGGTCCTACCGTTGAACAGCTTTTGGACCGATGTCACCAGGATGCAGCTCGAGTTCAAAAAGTCGTCCGGCAGATCGTCCTCTGCCGTGCAGGTTCTGATCCCAAATTGTTTCGCTTGCTCGCACGTCTGAGCGATAAGGAAGTGATCTGGGCACAGATAAACGACCGGCCCTTTGCCGGCGTTAAGCCGTGACTGAAGCATCAGCAGTCCGACCAGAGTTTTGCCCTGCCCTGTATGAAGCTTGACTATGACGTCACGAGTCTTCGCTTGTCGTGCGTTCCAGGCCGTGAGCACCGCCTCCTGGGATGGACGCAGCGGTCCCTTGTCAACCGCGCGATCCAGCTTGGAATATATTTGAATCGGGTCGACCGGTTTGACGTCCGCCTTCTTGGCAAGATGTTTGCCGAATTTCACCATGTTATTGGCCTCAGGGCTTGCTGTCGCACCACAGCGACCGAATCAGTCTCTGCCCACTAGACATGTTCAGCGTGTATATGTGGCCGGTTTCGCCCGCAGGAACAAGCCCGCGATCTATTGACCATTCGTCGAGGGCTTCACGCGCTCGAACGAAGCGCCTACCTCGTTCTCAAGGTTTTTTGGGGTTGAAGAGTTGATTGCGTTTGGCTGGTGTTCTATCCCGCCGAAAGTCGAGCAACAGTCCGGAAGCAGATGACTCAAGAGTGGTACGAAGAAGAAGAGGACGACCTGGTCGAGGGTATTTACAAGGTCTGGTGCAAGATGCCGTTCTGGACGGCATTTGAAGCGTCTGCCTTGATTTATCAGTGTGATCCGAGCGTGCCGATCGACATACCTTCCGCTCAGAGGTTTGTTCACCGGATGCGCACGTTAATCGAGCGTCACTGTGGGACCGAGTTGCTGCCCGGCTTTCCGGATAAGATTTCGCCTCCGGACCTCCTTCATTGGGCGGAACATATGGACGTGTGGATCAACCCCGCGCTGAAAGAGTGCATCAGGGGCTCGTACGGCAATTTACAAAACCTGCCGGAAGCAGCCTCAACCCGAGAAGCTCTGCTCGCTCGAATAGCCGAGCTAGAAGCGCAAAAGCAAAGGCTCGAAGCCGATCCCGCTCCGAATGCCAGGGAGCGGCAGTCCCTCCTCAAGCTCGTCCTGGGAATGGCAGTTGCAGGTTATACCTTCAATCCCAGGAATTCGAGAAACACCGCCACGAGAGATATTGTCACCGACTTAGAGCGCCACCAAATTCCCACGGTGACCCAGGAAACGGTCTTGAGTCGTCTGAGAACGGCCATGCAAGAACTAGATTGGCCGCCTCCGGATTACGACGGCGGCGGCCAATAAGAGCCTTAGCCAGCCGAAACGGCCGAACAGAAAACGTCTTCCAGCCGGTCGATGAGGTCTGGCACCAGGTGCGCTGCTAGGTGGATGCACGTATCTGAACCCGGCTCATCCCCCTGCTGTCGAACAACGACGGCCCCGGTCGTGGAGAGATAAACAGCGATCGCATTCTGCTTTCGTACCGAAACCAGCTCGTCGTTAGCCGTCCAATCAAAGTTCTCTGTCAAGTCCAACTCCTTTTTGAGGTGAAGCCAAGCTGTCTCACGACGCCCTCGGTCGTTGTGCGATTTCAGACAGCACCAATCCGAAATCGGCTTTGTAGAGCGGCAAGTTCTCCGAAATCGGATAGCGGTTATCCGAGTTCGTCCAAGGCGATCCGCGCCTGATCAATAAGGCACCTCCTTCTCATCAGAGCATTGAGGTGTCCCTTGAACTCGCCCTCTTCGACTGACCGGCTCCTCCGCCTTTCGGCAGTCCTCGCCCCGGCTGGTCCCATCCCCGTTAGCAAGTCAACCTGGTGGGCCGGCGTGAAGTCGGGCCGCTTCCCCCAGCCCGTGAAGCTAGGACCGCGCATCACCGCCTGGAGGGCCGAAGAAATCCAAACCCTCGTCGCCAACGGCTTCACACGAGAGCCGTAAGCCATGGCAATGGGCATCTTTGCGAAGTGGCAGCCGGAATATGCCGCTCGTGGGCTTCCCACGTTCCCGGTCAAGGTCGTCGGCAACGATAAGCGACCGGCCATCCGTGGATATATGAAGGTCGGAAGTTTGAGCAGCGAAAAGCTCGTGAGGCAATTCGCCGACGCCAGCGCGTTCGGACTGGCCTGTGGCCGTATCACCGGCCTGACGGTCCTGGACGTCGATTGCAAAGACGAACATGTCCTTGGCGATGCCTTAGCACGCCACGGCGAGACCCCGTTCGTGGTCCGCACCGGCTCGGGAAACTTTCAAGCATGGTACCGTCATGGGGGCGAGAAGCGCCAAATCCGACCTTGGGGAAATGAGCTTCCGATCGATCAGCTCGGTGACGGGTATGTCGTTGCTCCACCCTCAGAGGGCAAGCGCATGGCCTATGAGATCGTTCAGGGCACGCTGGACGATCTGCCCAATCTGCCGTTCATGCAGAACGCCTGGTGGCCTGGAGATCAGGCGCACCGCAGGCCCGCACGCGAGGGCGAACGTAACAAGATGCTCTGGCGGCACTGCATGCGTGATGCACACAGTTGCGATACGTTCGACGACCTGCTCGATGTGGCAAGGACGTTCAACGAAGACTCCTGCGTCCCTCCTCTCGATGACGACGAGGTGGTCAAAGTCGCGAGGTCGGCCTGGAAGTACACGATGGACGGCACCAACCGCATCGGACGCCATGGGGCTTGGCTGAGCGCGGCGTCACTCGACGAGATGGTTCAGGACCCCTACTTCACCGCGTTGATAGCTTGGTTGCAGGGGCAAAACGGACCAGATGCCAGGTTCTTGGTCGCGGATGGATTGAGAGAGAAATTTGGATGGCCTCGCGAGCAGTTCCGGCGTGTTCGCCGTAAGGCAGTGCGAACCGGCTGGATCGTGCCACTCACGAAGCCGAAGCCGGGCAAGGCTGTCGAATACCGCTGGGGGGACGCTAGGAAGCAGAGGTGAGAGACGCCTACCGTGCTTGGTAGGCTATCCTCTACGGTACACTTCTCTATAGGACCAGTAGCACCCAGCTCTGGTTTGTGAGGATAGCAGCAGGGACCTGCTCTGGGAGCCGATGCCAGGAGGCCTGGTCGGCCGTCTATCGCCCTCTCCAAGGGAAGGGTACCGACGCACTCGAGAAAATAGGCATTTCCCGGATTTTCCTGGAATTTCGATTCTGCGAGAAGTGCCTGCAGCACAGGCGCTCCTCTCATTTTCGGTCGAATAATCGAAATTGCCCTTTATAGGGGGTGGAAAGTTCTGGTCCTTTTACGCACTCCGGATCAGCCTCACGCAAGCGAGTTGGCCAAACAGACGTGGGAAGGTACCGGCTGACTCACCGCTGGGCCTCTTCGTCCAGGTCCAGAGCCAAGCGCTGGGGCGACAATTGGACGACGAGCCTTGGGCGCTCGCATCACTCATCGGCTTCGTTCCGCAGCCCGTCCCAATGGAGAAAGGGGAAGCATTCTGGTGATGGCGCCCGTTAAACGCTTGGCCGGTGGAGCCCCACCGGATATGCAAGTATAGGCAGCAGGACTTTTGTTCTTGCTTTGTTCGGCGTAGTATCCGTCGATTCCACTGCCTTTTGCCTCTTCCGGGGGACCGATGTCCGCAATCGTAAAGAAACTTCTGCGCGCCGATCAGGAGCAACCCAACCCCTTGGACTTCCTCGACAAAGAGGACTTGATCAAGCTTGTCAAATCGCTTCTGAGCGGAGGCGTCGCGCTCAGCTTCAGCGGCAAACGCTCGGCGCTTGAGATCGGCCGGAAGGTGCGTCCGCGCGTCATGCGCCGGGAGTCAAAGTTGCATGTGGGGCCACCTGACCAGCAGCGCCGCAATCTCCTCATCGAGGGGGAGAACCTGCAGGCGATGGTTACGCTGTACAAATACCGCGGCCAGATCGACCTGATCGTCACAGACCCGCCCTACAACACCGGCCAGCACTTCCGATACAACGACGCCTGGGATAGCGACCCGAACGATCCGGAGCTCGGGACGCTCGTCGCCAAGGACGATGGCTCGCGCCACACCAAGTGGATCAAAGCAATGATGCCTCGCCTTCAGGTCATGAAGGCGATGCTGAAACCGAGCGGCGTCATTGCAATCTGCATAGACGAGAACGAGCTCTTTCATCTAGGCATGCTGATGGACGAGGTCTTCGGAGAGAAGAATAGGCTCGGTGTCATCAACTGGCAGAAGACGACCCCGAAATCCGATGCCAACCACGTCTCCGTCAATACTGAATACGTACTGGTCTATGCCAGAGACGCGGACATGGCGAGCACTGGCGAGCTGGGCAGAAGCGCGAAGGCTGATGCTCGCTTCGGCAATGTCGATGGCGATGAGAACGGCGAATGGGAAGCAGGATAATCTGACTGCGCGCAGTGGCAGCGCCGCCGGCAAATACGCGCTCCAATCGCCTTTTACCGGTGAGTTCCACTATCCTGGCAATCGATACTGGGTCTACAAACGCTCGAAGATCAAAGCCTGGCTCGAACAATGGGGCGTCGAATATGAGGACGCCGACATCAACGACGGCTGCACCGAGGCCTTGGCTCTGAAAGGTTGGGCCAGCGGCAAGACTACAGAACGCAACCGCATACTCAGCAAAGCCAAGGCAGCCGCAGAGGCGCGCCTCGCGGCAGGCAATTGGCCCTTCATCTACTGGGGGCACGACGGACAGCAGAAGCCGGTACGAAAGACCTACAAGGAAGCAGTTCGTGCGGGGTCTGTTCCGACCACATTCTGGGTTGAAGAAGATGAGCGCCGGTAAAGGTCGATGCTGTGTCCTGGGTCGCTGCTCTTAGCGGAAGAAGCCGTGACGGCATCGAGGAGCTGAATGAGGTAGTCGGGCGCGATCACAATTTTCAAACGGTCAAACCGCTGAAGCTCATTTCGAAGCTCATCCAGATCTGGTGTCCGCCGAAGGGCCTCGTCCTCGACCCATACGCTGGATCAGGAACGACGGGGCACGCTGTCCTACAGCTCAATAGCGAGTCAGGATCGGAGCGTCGATTCATTCTCATCGAGCAAGGTGCACCGGAGGTCGGCGATAAATACGCGCGCACCCTCACATGGCGGCGACTGAGTAATGCAATTACGGGCGAGCGGCCAAACAACGAGAAAGCAGACGCCTTAGGCGGCGCCTTCGAATATCGCCTCCTCACCAAGCAGATTGACGCCAAGACCGTGCTCTCCATGAAGAAGGACGAGCTGGTCGACGTGGTGATCACGTCGCACTGGGAAACATCCAACCGTGCATCTCCTGGTCTAGTTAGGATTGACGACGAGAAATACCGCTACCTTGTGGGAAAGAACGACCGAGGCGAAGGCTATTTCATCATTTGGGATGGTGAAGGACCTGTGGGGCAGCTCGACCGCGAGACCTACAAAGACGTTCTGAAGGACGCGGAGAAGGCCGAGCTCAAGCCGCCGTACCACGTCTATGCTCGCTATGAGCTGTACCAGTCCAAGAACGTTCAGTTCTGGAAAATCCCTGACAAGATTCTCGCCCATTTGGGGCTCAACGAGAACAGCGACCGTTTCAACGAAGAGGACTGAGGCCCGGCATGGAGCTTTTTCCGTTTCAAGCTGCGGCAGCGAGTCAGATCGCCACGCGCTTTCGAATGTACATGCAGGACCCGCTGACCGTTACTCGCCGGCAGCTTGTCCCTTTCTACCAAAATCTTTCGGCGATCACTGGCAGCGGTAAGACGGTCATTCTTGCCGACGCAATCGAGCAAATTAGGTCCCAGCTCAGCGTGGAGCCCATCGTCCTTTGGCTATCGAAGGGCCGTATCGTTGTCTGGCAAACGCTCACAAATCTCACGACTGGCAAATACAGCGCCCTCGTGGGTGAGTTCGACATCAAGCCCCTGCTTGAGTGCACGCCTGAAGCAGTGGCAGACTCAGGCCGAGGCCTCTTGCTCATCGCCACTGTCGGACGCTTCAACCAACGCGATAAGGAGGAGGGCGATCGCCGCATCTTCCGCGTTCGGCTCGACGTGGCGGAACAATCCCTATGGGATCAGCTCAAGGAGAGGCGCGACCGCGAGGGCCGACGCCGACCACTCATCATCGTGTATGATGAAGGCCATAACCTTTCCGACCAGCAGACTCAGCTCCTGATGGAGCTCATGCCAGATGCATTGATCGCCGCATCCGCGACTACGCGCGTTCCCCAGGCTCTATCTTCGACAATTGAGCGGCTTCGGAACGATAAGCGCTGGACTGACGAGGATCTCGTCACGAAGGTCCGCAGCTTCGATGTCGTGAGCTCCGGCCTGGTCAAGAAAAATATCATGCTTGGCGGCTATCTCACTCCGATGGAGCTTGCGATTAACGATATGCTGGCGGAGATGAAGCAAGCGACCGAGGCGGCGCATGATCTAGGTCTGCCCTTTCGGCCCAAAGCGATCTATGTTGCGACCACCAACGTGCCCGAAGGGGGCACTATGCGGGAAGATGCAGCGCGCCCCTTCGAGGAGCGCCAAGCACGTCCGATACAAATTTGGCGCCATTTGGTCGAAAACGCGAAGATCGACCCGGCCAAGATCGCGGTCTACTGCGACCTCCGATTCGATTCCAAATTTCCCCCTCCGAGAGGATTCAATTTATTCTCGGGCGGGGATACTGACTACGACGCCTTCATCTCCGGCGGCTACGAGCACATCATCTTTAATCTCGGACTTCAAGAGGGGTGGGACGAGCCCGAATGCGCGTTCGCCTACATCGACAAGGATATGGGCTCGCCCGACCAGGTGACGCAGATCATCGGGCGCGTTCTGCGGCAGCCTGGCGGTCAGCACTATTCCACTGCAAGTCTCAACACGGCGCACTTTTTCATCCGCACCGATGAGCGCGGCGTCTTTGAAGCCATCCTGGAGGATGTCGAGCGGAAGCTGGCCGCGGAAAGCCCCGAGATAAGCCTAACCGTCAGGCGCACTACAAAGGGCGGCTCCCGCGCCTACGCGGAAGCCACCAAGCAGCGACAGGTACCCACGGTCAGCGTCGACTCCAGCGAAGCCAGGGTTCCCGTCGGCCGGATCGTAGATCGCGTCGTCGACTTTAGGCAGGGCGGCCCGAGCACGATCGGGAAAGGCGGTCGCATTCAGGTTCTGCAAACAATTGGCGAAGGTACCACTCAGACCGAGGAATGGGTCGAAGTCGAACACAGTAATCGAGTCACAGCGCGCTGGATTCTTCGTCGCGAGATTCAGCAGCTATTCCCGGCCCAGGGCGACCGAACCCTCAGTCCAATCAACATCTGCGACATCGAGCGCCCAAAGTTCGACGCACTGGTCGAGTACAACAGCGCCGCCGCGGATCATCTCCGCGAGCAGGCCCGCAGTATTGTGAAGACCTACATCGAACGCTCAAAGCTCGTGCAAAACGCGCTCGACCATCCCTACGTCGTCGGCGACGTGCCCATCGACGAGGCGAAGCTCACGCTCTTCAAGAACGCCATTCACCGCGGCTATAGCGGCCTCAACAATGATGAGCGGCCTTTCGCGGAAGCGCTCGACAAGACCAAACGCGTATGGTGTCGCAACCCATCGCAGGGCGGCTTCTCTATCCCACTCCTGGACCACGGGAACACTCGAACCTTTTCGCCTGACTTCCTGGTCTGGCTGGACAAGGTTGTCTTCGCGCTGGACACGAAAGGCGACCATCTGATCACCGAGGACGCCGGGAGAAAGCTTTTCGATATCGAACCGATAGAGGACGGCCTCCTTCTCGTGATCCGGCTCATCACAAGGGGCGAATGGAGCATCGCCTCGACCGGTGAGTTCAACAAGAGATCTGGCTCAACTGGCCACACGGTCTGGCGCCTCCGCAACGGCCGCATTCAGCCCACTCACACCGACACTATTGCGGAAGCCATCGAGGCATGCCTGCAGAAATAAACCACTCACCATTGAATGCGAGAACTCCGCATGACGTCGCCGGCCCTCGGTCGAAGCTTGGAACTGCATTACATCAACGGGCAACCCGACGGAATGCTGACGGCGGAAATGTTCAATTGGACTGGCCATGTCCTTTTGGTCCCGCGAACGCAGTTGTCTCAAGCACTCGCCCGCACCGAAACAGGCTACGCCGGCATCTATCTTCTCTTAGGTGAAAAGGAAGGCGAGCCCTTAGCCTACGTTGGTGAGAGTGAAGACATCGGCAGCCGGATCAAATCGCATGACGCCGCCAAGGACTGGTGGAGCATGGCAGTGCTCGTGACCACCGCCGGCAACAAGCTTAACAAGGCTCATGTACGATACTTGGAAGCGCGTCTGATCGAGCAGGCCAAGTCCGTCGGACGAACCCCACTCGACAATGGGACCAGTCCACCTCGTCCAACTCTTAGCGAAGCCGACGTCTCCAAGATGGAGGCTTTCCTGGAGAACATTTTTATCGTCCTGCCCGCGGTGCGCGTCGACCTCTTCATTCAGCGCACCCGGCCGACACCGACTGTGGCCCCAACTGCGAAGGCGCCCTCAGCTGAGTTCATCCTTGAAACAAAGAAGCATGGGGTGAAGGCTAGAGCTGTGCTGGTGGATGGCGAATTTGTCGTGGAAGCAGGATCGACGGCGCGCTTGGCGTGGGAAGGCGTAGGGTCTGAGATGACGAGCTACGGCCAGCTTCACCAGGAGCTTCGGAACGAGGGCGTCCTGCAGCCCCAGGGCGCAGTGAGCGTGTTCGCGAAGAACTACGCCTTCAGGAGTCCCAGTGCTGCGGCGGCGGTGGTCAACGGACGACCCGCGAACGGCACGGTGGAATGGAAAACGCCGAGCGGGCAGACCTATAAGGAATGGGAATCACAACAGTTGAGCACCGCGACAGTAGCGTGATGGATTATCTGGACAAAGTTGAGGAGACGATCGCTTGAGCAAGTCAGTGTTCATCAGCCATGCCGTCAAAGACAAGGCTCTGGCGCGAGAGATTGTCATGTTGATTGAAGAAGGGATTGGAGTGCCCGAAGATGAAATTTTCTGCTCATCTTTAGATGGATATGGCATCCCAAGTGGCAAGAACTTCGTCACTTTTATCAAAGACCAGTTGCTTGAGCCGAAAGTTGTCGTGCTGTTGCTCACGCCATCCTACTTCGAAAGCAAATTTTGTCTCAGCGAACTCGGAGCCGCTTGGATTAAATCGCACGAAATCTTTCCGATCCTCGTCCCCCCCTTAGAGTATCCGGACGTGAAAGATGTCCTGCTCGGCATTCAAGTTGCCAAAGTTGATGATGATATCAAATACAATGAGCTTCTCACCAAACTGACCGCCAGCTTAGATTTCAAACCGAAGTCGCAGACGAAATGGGACACTAAGAGAAGAGCGTTTCTGAAGGCGCTCGTGCCCTTGCTCCAACAAGTCCAGCGACCCACTATGGTTTCAGCGGCGGAGTTTGAGACGCAGGCTGCGAGATTGGCTGAAGCGCAGCGGGAGTTAGATGCTCTTGAGGCAGAAACCCGCGAATTGAAAGAACGGCTCGCTGCAACAGAGGCTCTGAAGGACCGCCAGGAACTCAAAGAGATCAATGCCAAATACAAGACGAGCGATGTGTCTCGCGATTTCAACGCCCTGACGGATCAGATCAAAGAATTTCGGAGCGTCGTGAGAAGCGCCGAGGTTCTAAAGTTTATTCTCAGCGAGCACTATGGCAAACCTTACAAGATCAATTACACAGACCGGGATGAGTTCGAACAGGCCATTCGCCTTGGTTTTCTTGAGGTTCGAGATAGAGAACAGGTCGTGTGGGGAAAACGGCAAATGCAGAAACTGTCCGAAAAGCTCGATGAGTTGGACTTGTTTGTGCGGGAGCATCGGCCGGAGCTGGAATTGAGCGAATTAGAGGAAACCCCGCTCGATCCAGACGATCAGGACTTTTGGGAATATCACTATGATCTGTGAGAGGATGGGGGGAGCACCGGCTCAGTCAGAAAAGCCTCTTTTGGAAGTTCGATTTCTCCGCCGCGCTCCCGGAAGGGGGGCATGGTTCAATAAAAAATGAGGGTGGGGGTAGCGGTGGGGAAAGAACTCTTCTCCTCCTGATAAACCGTTTTATTTCAACAATTTATCGGATCAAGCTGGCGGAGAGAGTGGGATTCGAACCCACGGTACGGTTTCCCGCACACACGCTTTCCAAGCGTGCGCCTTAAGCCACTCGGCCATCTCTCCGGAGCGCCCGGCGCCGGGGATTTTGCAAGGGATCGCAGGGAAATCGGACGAATTTTCCGCAAGCCATTGTATTTTAAAGAGAATATATGGCGCACGTCGAGGCTACGGAACCGATCTTTGGCTGAACCCGAGGCGGGTATGGCGCGACGATTCACTCGAGGCCATCAACCACGACCGGGGACGCCATGACCATCTGCAAGACGATAGCTGCTCTGGGCTTGATTTCGGCTCTTGGCTCCGCCTTCGCCGGGCCCGCGCTGGCGCAGGTCTGCACCCGGCAGGGCGTCGATGTGAGCTGCGACGACGGAAGGCGCGGGATGCTTTCGGGCGATGCCATTCTCTGGCCCGACGGGACGCGATCGAGCTCGACGCCGCATCAGAGTGTGATCATCGGCAACAAGAGCTCGGTGCATGTCGGGCCCGGCGTGTTCGTCGGCCAGGGCAAGGGCATCGTGCCGCTGGATGATCCGAACGCGCCGAACAAGCGGCAATGCGCGATCCTGGACGGCGTGTCTTATTGCTATTGAGGATCTCGTTCCCCCTCTCCCCGTAAGAATGGGGCGAGGGAGAACAGAACTAAATCAGCCTTACACCGGAAATCGCCGACTTCAGCCAGCGCAGCGCCTGCGGCGGCTGGGCGGCCAGCGGGGCTACTGCGGCCTTCTCGGTCCGGCACTTTTCCAGCTCCGCGACGAAATCCGCCGACCATTGCTGGATGGTGTGGCCGCGCAGCTTCTTCATCATCGCTTCCCAGCGCATCTTGCGCTCGGTCAGCGGCATCGCGGCGGCGACCGCGATCGCGCGGGCCATGCCGTCGATGTCGTGCGGATTGACCAGCAACGCGGTGTCGAGCTCGTAGGCGGCGCCCGCGAACTTCGACAACACCAGCACGCCGGGGTCGGCCGGGTTTTGCGCGGCGACATATTCCTTGGCGACCAGATTCATGCCGTCATGCAGCGGCGTCACCACGCCGACCTGCGCGGTGCGGTAAAGGCCCGCGAGCACGGCCTGGCTAAAACCCTTGTTGAGGTAGCGGATCGGCGTCCAGTCGACTTCGCCATGGCGGCCGTTGACGTCGCTGACGAGCCGGGCGACGTCGTTCTGCAGATTGCCATACACCTCGATCGCGCCGCGCGACGGGTTGGCGATCTGGAGCAGCGAGATGCTGCGTGCGAACTGCGGATGCTCGGTCCAGAGCCGGTCGAACGCACTGATACGGTTGACGAGGCCCTTGGAATAATCGAGCCGGTCGACGCCGATCGCGAGCCGTTCGCCGTTGAGGCTGCGGCGCAACCGCGACACGTCCGGATGCGAGGCGGACTTCGCGGCATATTGCGCAAACTTCTCGGCATCGATGCCGATCGGGAAGACTTCGCAACGGGTGCGGCCGTTCTGCGAGATGACGACGCCATCCTCGACGGTGAGACCAAGTTCGCCGCCGGCATAGCCGAGAAAATTCTGGCAATCCTCGCCGGTCTGGAAACCGAGGAGATCATAAGCCAGCATCGCCGTGACCAGTTCGCGATGATTGGGCACGCCCTGCATCACCGTAGCCACGGGCCAGGGCGTGTGCAGGAAGAAGCCGATCGGATCATCGACGCCGAGATCGCGCAACTCCGCGCCGAGCGCCAGGAAATGATAGTCCTGCACCCAGAACGCGGTCTGGTCTTTCCGGAAGCGCATCAAGGCGCGCGCCATGAACGCGTTGACCTCGCGGTAGCTGACATAGTCGTCGCGCGAGACGCGGATAAGATCGCTGCGCGAGTGCAGCGCCGGCCACAGCGCCGAATTGGCAAAGCCTTCATAATAGCCGCCGTAATGCGCCGCCGGCAGATCCAACGTCGCGATCGCGCCCGAGCCGAGTGCTTCGATCTCGGCGAACGGCTCTTTCTGATGGCCGTCGCGCACGCGGCCGGAGGAACCCACCCAGATCGCACCTGAATTTTCCACGACGGGAAGCAAGGCCGCAGCGAGGCCGCCCGTCATCGGCTCGTTGGGTTTACCGCGCGCAACTCGATTTGAAACGACGATCAAGTTCACAGGTCGTCCCCTCCTGTTCATTCCACCCCATTTAACTGCCGTTCATCAATATGGTTCCTGTCATCATTTCTACCGATTGAAACCAAAATCAGGCATGCGCGTTGGAACCAGTTTTCCATCGACGGAACCCGGCGATATAGCTCGACAAAGGCGGTTTTTCCGGCCGAGATGCGCAGCATGAATTGCGCGCTCGCAGGAGCTTTCGCGAACGACAATGTGGCTGCGGGGTGACGACGCCTTATTCCAACCTTGTGTCGTCGAGCAGCCGTGCCAGGAACGCGCGTACATCGCTCGGCGCATCGAAGTGGCCATCGACGCCGATGGCGCGGCGGCCGACCGAGAAGGAGAGGCCGTTCATGTCAGGCATGATCGCGAACACGGTTTCATCGGTGACGTCGTCGCCGATGAAGATCGGGCGGCGTCCCCTGAACGGCTCGTGCTTCATCAATTCGCGCACGCCGGTCGCCTTGGTGAAGCCGGAATGCTTGATCTCGCAGACGAACTTGCCGGGCAGCACCTCGATCGGCGCATTGGGCAGGTCGGCGCGTATCAGCGAGACCGCTTCATAGATCGCCTTCTCCGCATGGGGCGCGAGGCGATAGTGCAGCGCCAGCGAATAGCCCTTGTCCTCGAGCAGGATCCCGGGGCTGAGCTTTGCGACCGCAGCGAGTCGTCGCTTCAACTCCTTGTCCATCGGCGGCGCGTTCACCTCGTCAGCCTCGTTGCCCACCGACAGGCGCATCTCCGCGCCGTGACCTGCGACCGCGCGAAACACCTCGGGCGCGAAGATCAGGTCGATGTCGTTGAGCGAGCGGCCGCTGACCATCGCCAGCGCGCCGGATGTGCGTTCGGTCAGCCGGCTCAACGTCTCCGACAGGCCCGGCGGCACCCACACTTCGCGCGGCGTCGGCATCAGGTCGAGCAGCGTGCCGTCGATGTCGAGCAGGATCGCGGTCTCGTGGAGATGCGGGACGAGCGCATGCGGCACCGGCACCGATTCCGGCCTCTCATTGTCGTTGCGCCCGGCTTGTTGGTCGACCATCGGCATTTCCGCCAGTTCCGATTTCATGAGCTTACTCCATAAAGGCGAGCGGCCGCGCGATTTGTTCGAGTGTTTTTCGTTCCGCGGCGACGGCATAGCGCCATCCCACGATCGCAGCCGCGATCATCAAAGACGCCCCCAGCAAATAGCCGGCGAACACGCTGTTGCGCGATCCCGTGTCGATCAGTACGCCGAACAGCGCGGGCCCAGCGACGCCGCCGATGCCGGTGCCGACCGCATAGAACACCGCGATCGCCAGTGCGCGAACTTCCAGAGGGAAGGTCTCACTGACCGTGAGATAAGCCGCGCTCGCGGCGGGCGACGCAAAAAAGAAGATCACCATCCAGGCGACGGTCTGCCCCTGTGCGCTCAGCGCCCCTATCGAGAACAGATAACCCGACAACGCCAGCAGCACGCCCGACATGCCATAGGTGAACATGATCATGACACGGCGGCCGAGCGTATCGAACAACCGGCCGAGCAGCAGCGGGCCGAGGAAATTCCCGGCGGCGAAGGGCAGCAGATACCAGCCGACATGATCGGCGCTGATGCCGTAGAAGTCCGTCAGCACCAACGCGAAAGTAAAGAAGATCGCGTTATAGAAGAACGCCTGCGCGCTCATCAGCACGAGGCCGACCAGCGCACGCTTGCGATAGGCGGAGAACAGCGTGTGCGCGACCTCCCTGATCGGCGTATGGTCGCGCATCTTCAGGCGGATTTTGGCGAAGCGTCCGTCACTCGCATCCTGATCGTGCCCAATCACCGAGCGTTCGATCTCGTCGACGATCTCGTGCGCCTGATCGAGATGGCCGTGGATCATCAGCCAGCGCGGACTTTCCGGAATCCACATCCGCATCAGCAGTACGACGAGGCCGATGCTCGCGCCGATGAGATAGGCCAACCGCCAACCGAGATCGGGACCGATCACGCCGGGATCGAGCAGCACGATGGCCGCCACTGCGCCCATCGCCGCGCCGATCCAGAAGCTGCCGTTGATGACCAGATCGGTCCAGCCGCGATAGCGCGCCGGCACCAGTTCCTGGATGGTCGAGTTGATCGCGGTGTATTCACCGCCGATGCCGGCGCCGGTGAGAAAACGAAACAGCCCGTAGCTCGCGACACTCCAGGAGAAGGCTGTCGCGGCTGTCGCCGACAGATAGAGCGCGAGCGTGATGAAAAACAACTTCTTGCGGCCGATGCGATCGGTGAGCCAGCCAAAGCCGAGTGCACCGAGCACCGCACCCGCAAGATAGGCAGAGTTGGCGATACCGAGATCGAGATTGGAGAAGTGCAGCGTGGGACTCTGCTTCAGCGCGCCCGAGAGCGCACCGGCCAGCGTCACCTCGAGCCCATCGAGAATCCAGGTGATGCCAAGCGCCAGCACGACGCGGGTGTGAAAGCCGCTCCACGGCAGCGCATCGAGCCGCGCAGGAATGCTGGTCTCGATGATGCGATCGGCCGCGGCCGCCATCGAGACGTCAGATCCATAGTTCAGCGCCGGGCTTTGCTGCAATTCCATCACGTTTTGGGTTTGACCAAATGAAAGCGGCCCCGCTTCACATGACGTGGACAGGGTTGTTCCGATCACGCGGGTGCGGCATTCCGCCTGCCACCTGCGACAACGTCTGCGGCAAGGGCAGGTTCCCGCAGGAACGGCGCGGGAGGCTGCCTGTTTTCCATGGAGCCGCAAGGAGTTGACGCATGGCTCATGTCAGAAAGACGACACATTTGAAAAAGCGGGGCGGGCACAAGACAGCGCGCCGTACGACAAGCACAGGTCGCAGCACGACGACCCGCAAGAGCGCGAAGCGTGATGCGCCAAAGCGCTGGTCGCAGCGCGTGACAAAGGAGAGCGACGCGCTCGACCTCAAGCAAGGTGTGTTCAAGCTGACCAGCGCGAGGAAGATCGCCGCCTCGCTCAAGCACTCGGCCGAGCGCAGCTCACGCCGCAAGACCGGCGCCTATCGCTCGGCGCTGTCGATGCTGACCTTTTACATCAACCGCGCGGGCAAGACGCTGCCAAAGGCGCAGCGCACGCGGCTGGAACGGGCGAAGGCGCAGCTGAAACGGGCCTTCGGGAGGGAATGAGTCTCGGCCTGAGCCTCACGCCGCCCGAATCGTGCCCATGAAGCGGTCGAGCTCGGCACGCAAGCGCGTGCTCTCGCTGGAGAGGGTTTTGGCGGAGTTCAGAACCTCCTCCGAGGCCGAGCCGGTCTCGGCGGCGCCGCGGTTG
>LNAP01002211.1_pt1 | contig 31617 bp, 29 predicted proteins | sample 602601 | NCBI WGS metagenome assembly LNAP01 (sample SAMN02440304, study PRJNA202911) | soil metagenome | biome: Subtropical and temperate rainforests or woodlands; isolation source: soil samples (1 kg each in a 20% v/v slurry with milli Q water) were... ...
GTCGAGGCGGCGCGGGCGGGCGAGCAGGGCAAGGGCTTCGCGGTGGTGGCCGCCGAGGTCCGCACGCTGGCGCAGCGCAGCGCGCAGGCCGCCAAGGAAATCAAGACGCTGATCGAAGACACCGTGCAGAAGATCAGCCAGGGCTCGGTCAGCGCCGAACGCGCGGGGTCGACGATGCAGGAAATCGTCAGCTCGGTGCAGCGCGTGACGGACATCATGGGCGAAATCGCGGCGGCGTCCGCCGAGCAGGCCGACGGCATCGAACAGGTCAATCGGGCCGTGTCCCAAATGGACGAAGTCACGCAGCAGAACGCCGCGCTGGTGGAAGAGGCCGCCGCCGCCGCGGGTTCCATGCAGGATCAGGCTGCCGACCTGATGCGGGCGGTCAGCGCGTTCAAGCTGCCGGGGGCGGGGCATGCGGTCGGGGCACGCACGCAAGACGCGCGATTGGCCGCGCCCGTGAAGCAGATCGCGGCATACTGATCACTGCCCGCGACCCCTACCCGGGCTTAATGTGCCGAAAAGAAAAAAGCCCCTGATTTCTCAGGGGCTTCGTTCTTGAATACTGGCGGAGAGGGTGGGATTCGAACCCACGGTACGGGGATACCGTACGCCTGATTTCGAGTCAGGTACATTCGACCACTCTGCCACCTCTCCGTTGCTGGATTCCGTAACGGTGAAATTCCTGCCTTCGCTCTTGCCGTTTAACTAGACGACTTAAAGCAGTAGGGCGGGTTTCTCACTCCAAGATCCCTGGTCGGAAGGATCTTCGTTGTCGGAGCAGCGAAGCCCGCAATTCTACAGGATTTTTTTCTTGTGTGTAAAGGGGGTGGAAAAAAATCTCTACGGGGGCTTACCCCGGGCTTCCGGCGCCGGCAATCTTTGCCCAGAATTCCCCCCAACGCGGGCATCTCGATCCTTGGCCCGCTCCCACCAGGCAACCTCTTTCCTACATGGATCTGATCCTTATTCTCTTGCTTGCCGCCGTCCTGTGCGTGCCGATCACCCAGCGGCTTGGGCTGGGCGCCATCCCCGGCTACCTGATCGCGGGCGTGCTGATCGGACCTTCCTGCCTGAAGCTGGTGACCAATGTGGACACCATGATCAACGTGTCCCAGTGGGGCGTGGTGATGATGCTGTTCATCATCGGGCTGGAGCTGTCGCCCAAGCGGCTCTGGGCCATGCGCAACGAGGTCTTCGTGCTGGGATCCTTCCAGATGCTGGCGTGCGGCCTGTTGCTGGGGCTGGTGTTTGGCGCGGCGCTACGGCACCTGGCGGGCATGGAGTGGCAGGCGGCGGTGCTGTGCGGGCTGTCGCTGGCGTTGTCGTCGACGGCGGTGGCGCTGCGGCTGCTGGACGAACGCGCACTGACCCGCACGCCGCTGGGCCGGTCGGCGCTGGGCGTCCTGCTGTTCCAGGACATGGCGGCGATTCCGATGCTGGTGGCCGCCGGCCTGCTGGGAGCCGACGGCACGTCGGCGCCGTCGTTCAAGGAAGCGCTGGTCGCCGTGGCGGTGGTGGCGGTGGCCTATCGGCTGCGGCTGCTGGGCTGGGCCGCCAAAGCGGAACTGAACGAGCTGTTCACGGCGGCGGCGCTGCTGATGGTGGTCGGGGCGGCGCAGCTGTTCGACTACGCGGGGCTGTCCGCCGGCCTGGGCGGTTTTCTGGTGGGGGTGCTGATGGCGGAATCGCGTTACCGGCACGACCTGGAAAAGGCCATCGACCCGTTCAAGGGCCTGCTGCTGGGGCTGTTCTTCCTGGCCATCGGGATGTCCATCAATCTGGCCGTGGTGGCGGTCCACTGGAAGCTCATCATCGCCGGCGTGGCGGCCTTGCTGGCGATCAAGGCGCTGGTCTTGTACGGCTTTGCGCGTTTTCTGGGTCTGCCGCGCTATCACCGCCTGCTGTTTGCCATGGTGTTGGCGCAGGGCGGGGAATTCAGCTTCGCCATTTTCAACGAGGCCTGGGACAACCATCTGATGAACCTGGAGCAGCGCGACGTGCTGGCGGTGGTGGTGGCGGTGTCGATGGGCGTGGTGCCGGTGCTGATCAAGCTGCTGGAGCGCGTGCCGGAAAGCCGGGGCGGCATGGCCGACCTGCCCACCGCCGAGCCCGTCGCCATCGACGGGCAGGCGTCCGCCGAACCCCGCAACCCGCCCCCCGCTGCTTGACCCCGCCGGGTGTGGGGGCATGGCATGATTGCCGTCATGCCGGGCAGCTACACTTGAACCCCGTTTTCGCATCTCGCGCTACGCCAGATCACAGGAGAATGTCATGCTCAAAGGAAAAGTCGCCCTTGTCACCGGTTCCACCAGCGGCATCGGTCTGGGTATCGCCACGGCCTTTGCCCAGCAAGGGGCCGATATCGTCCTGAATGGTTTCGGCGACGCCGCCGAGATCGAAAAAGTGCGCGCCGGCTTGGCCGACAAGCATGGCGTAAAGGTCATCTACGACGGCGCCGACCTGTCCAAGGGCGACGCGGTGCGGGGACTGGTCGAAAACACGGTGCGCCAGCTGGGCCGCATCGACATCCTGGTCAATAACGCAGGCATCCAGCACACCGCGCTGATCGAGGATTTTCCCGCCGAAAAGTGGGATGCCATTCTGGCGTTGAACCTGTCGGCCGTGTTCCATGGCACCGCGGCCGCCTTGCCGCACATGAAGAAGCAGGGCTTTGGCCGCATCATCAACATCGCCTCGGCGCACGGGCTGGTGGCCTCCGCCAACAAGTCGGCCTATGTGGCCGCCAAGCACGGCGTGGTTGGCTTCACCAAGGTCACGGCGCTGGAAACCGCCGGCCAGGGCATCACCGCCAATTCCATTTGCCCGGGTTGGGTGCGCACCCCGCTGGTGGAAAAGCAGATCACCGCGCTGGCTGAAAAGAACGGCGTCGACCAGGAAACCGCTGCCCGCGAACTGCTCAGCGAAAAGCAGCCTTCGCTGCAATTCGTGACACCCGAACAACTGGGCGGCACCGCCGTGTTCCTGGCGTCGGACGCCGCGGCGCAAATCACTGGAACGTCCGTCTCGGTCGATGGCGGCTGGACGGCGCGTTAATAAAGGAACCCGAATGCTGTTTCTGCTTTCCCCCGCCAAGAAGCTGGACTACGACTCGCCGCTGCATATCGAGACGCACACCCAGCCGCTGTTCGTGGACCAGGCCGCCGGCCTGATCAAGGTGCTGAAGACCAAGTCCGCGGACGATATTGCCGAACTGATGAGCCTGAGCCCGGCCCTGTCCGAGCTGAACGCGCAGCGTTACGCGCACTGGAAGCGCACCTTCACGCAGACCAATTCGCGTCAGGCCGTGCTGGCCTTCAATGGCGACGTGTACGAAGGGTTGGACGCGTCGACCCTGTCGGCCAAGCAGCTGGACTGGGCACAAGAGCACGTGGCCATCCTGAGCGGCCTGTACGGCGTGTTGCGTCCGCTGGACCTGATGCAGCCGTACCGCCTGGAAATGGGCACGCGGCTGCAAACGCCCAAAGGCAAAAACCTGTACGAGTACTGGGGGTCGACCATCGCCGGCTACCTGAATGAGCGCCAGGAAGGCAAGAAATCGCCGGTGATCGTCAACCTGGCGTCTGAAGAGTATTTCAAGTCGGTCGACCTGAAAACGCTGAAGGCCCGGGTGGTGCAGTGCGTGTTCCAGGACTGGAAGAACGACGCCTGGAAGATCATCAGCTTCCACGCCAAGCGTGCGCGTGGCCTGATGGCGCGCTACGCGATCCAGCACAAGGTCACCAAGCCCGAAGGCCTGCACGGTTTCGACCTGGAAGGCTACGCCTATGACGCGTCGGCGTCGTCGGAAGACAAACTGGTGTTCCGGCGCAAGCTGGCCTGATCCGGGGCGGATCGCCGCGCGAAGCAAAAACCGGCCTGTTTCCAGGCCGGTTTTTTTATTGCGTGATCACCGTCTCGATCAAGACGCCATGGCCGCCATCGGTGGCGCATGCGCCGGGTCGGCCAGGGCCCGCAGCTCTTGCCGGATCATGTGGGACGCCTTCAGCATCTGCTTGACGGGGTAGGCCAGCGCGGCCTGTTCGCCTTCCGTATCGAACTGCGTCGGCAGGGGCGCGGCGATCTCGGGGCGGCGTTCATCCAGCAGGTCGACCATGCCGTTCATCGCCAACTGCACGGCCTCGGGTGTTTTTGGCAGCGCGGCCAGAATGGGGATCGCGGCGGTGATCTGCGAGGCCAGCACGTGGTTCTGGATCAGCAGGTTGTTCAGCTCCGGCACGCTGACCTGATGCGATTTCGGTTCGCTCATCATGCGGTAGAAGGCTTCGGCGAAATTGCTGAACGCGATGTGCACGTTCTTGCGCGCCAGGCGCCAGGCCAGGTCGGCGTCGATCACCGCTGGCGTTTCGGCGGCGGCCCCGCCTGCCGGGGCGCCGTGCGCCTGCATGGCGTCGGCATAGCGCAGCCCGGCCACCAGGTACTCGCGGTTGGCGCGCGTGGCGGCGGCGGCCAGCGGCCTCAAGTAGCGCGCTTCCCACCACGGCAGGATATAGCTGCAAACCAGCGCCAGCGTGCAACCCAGCAGCGTGTCGATGGCGCGTTCGCCAATCACGGACATCGACACCGTGCCCGGCGATACGAAGTGGAAGACCAGCACCACGAAGAGCGTGTTGAAGATGGCGCTGGCCATGTAGTTCAGCTGCACCAGGCTGTTGCCCATGATGCAGGCGCCCAGCAGAACGGCGAACAGGACTTCCGGCTGGTCGGTCACGTTGAACAGCAGCAGCGCGCAGATGCAGCCGATCAGGGTGCCCATCAGTCGCCAGCCGTTGCGCTGCCGCGTCAGCGCGAAACCGGGCTTCATGATGATGACGATGGTCAGCATGATCCAGTAGTTGTGCGCCGAGAAGGCCGGCGACAGCCAGCGGCTGGCCAGCGTCATCGCGATGGCGGCGGCCGCCGTCACCCGAAGCGCATAGCGGAAGTGCGGCGAATCCAGGCGCAGGTTGCTGGTCAGGAGTCCAAAGCGGAATTCCTGGCGCGAGATGAATCGGGTCAACGACTTGTTGATGCGCAGCACGTCGGTCGGCTTGGCATCCGGCGAAGCCGCCGTGTGGTCGGCCAGCCGGTCGACGATCCGGGCCGAATTGCGCAGGCGGCGCAGCACCTGGATGATCAGCGCCAGCATTTCGGGTTCGCGTTCGCCCAGGCCCTGCTGCTTAAGCTGTTCGATTTCATATTCGATGGCGCGCAGTTCCGCCTTGGCGCTGCTGCGGTACTGCACCTGGCGGCCGCGCGACACGTCCAGCGCAATGCGGTTGAGTTCCAGCGACATCTTCACCAGCGCGTCGCGCATGAACATCAGGCAATCGTTGCCGGCCAGCGTGCGGCGCAGCGCGGCGTAGTCGGTGTGCGTGGCGACCAGCGTGTCCAGCAACTGAAGCATGTCGACGAACATGTTCCAGATCATCACGCGCTGGCGGTCGCCCGCGCCCTTGCCGCGCGGCAGGGCGCGCAGCACCATGTCGCGGGCGGCCTGGTGCTTTTCCGTCATGACGGATTGGCGCTGGATCAGGGTGCGATAGGCCTCGTCCAGGTCGGCCGTCTCGTCGTAGAAGGCCGCCCGGGCGGCAACGTAATCGCCCGTGGCGAACAGCGCCACCGACATCGCCTGCTGTTCCTCGCGTAGCCAGAACAGGCGCGAAAAGCCCAGGCTGAACACCACATAGAACAGGGCGCCGCCCAGCGTGGCCACGGCGTGCGCCAGCACCTCGTGCGGCTCCAGCGGCGAATGCATGGTCAGGGTCATCAGCAGCAGGCCGGCAAAGCCGATCAGCCCGCCGCGCTTGCCGAACACGGTGAACATCGAATAGACGAAGCACTGCGCGATGACGACCAGCCAGATCATCACCGGGTGCGTCGATGCCAGTCCCGTGATGATGACGGTCAGCGTGCCCAGCGCGGCGCCGCCCAGCATCTCGTTGGTGCGGTGGCGTTGTGGCCCGCCGGGTTGATCGATGATCGCCAGGCATTGCGCGCCGAAGGTCGCCACCAGCCCCGTGGTGTAGTTGCCGAAGATGCCGCCCAGCACCAGGACAGGCAGCAGCATGCCGACCCCCTGGCGCACGCCTCCGAAGAAGTAGTGGCTGTAGAGGAAGCGGCGAATGCTGGCAATGCGCAAATCCATGGGGCGGCGGCTGGGTTCTAGGCAACGGAACAAGTATAGAGACGCCCGTGGATTTTTTGGGGCCGGATGGGCACCGGGCTTTCCCTGCATCGCGCGTGCAACGGTCCCGAAACATCGATTTGCTACCTTTGACGCAACGCGGTAAATTCCATCTCTTGCGCCGGTCTGCCTATCCGATACCGGCGCGTTGAGGCGGATGGTCAGGGTCACCTCCCAGCCATCCTGCCGCAGTGATACCTGCTGTTGGCCGCGCCACAAGCGTGTGTTGCCGAAGCTTCCATTTCGACCTCCAGCGTCCCCAAGGGGCGTTTGCACTGCGTTCTGTCGAGCGTGTGCCGGGTCGGCAGGGTGTCCGGGTGGCGTGGCTCCGTGAGCCGCTAAGCGCCGGATCATGTTGTCGTAGCCGGTATGGGTTCCGTTGCCGCCGTATCCGGGCGAGCAGCAGTCAGGGTTGCAGGGCCGGTACTGAAAGGAAATACAACATGGAAATGAATGGCGCCGATATCGTCGTGCGCTGCCTGGCCGATGAGGGCGTGGAACACGTTTTCGGCTATCCCGGCGGCGCAGTGCTTTACATCTACGACGCGATCTTCAAGCAAGACAAATTTCAGCATATCCTGGTTCGTCACGAGCAAGCTGCCGTGCACGCCGCCGATGCCTATTCGCGCTCGTCGCAAAAGGTTGGCGTCTGCCTGGTGACCAGCGGCCCGGGCGTGACCAATGCCGTCACCGGCATTGCCACCGCCTATATGGATTCCATCCCCATGGTCATCATCAGCGGGCAAGTGCCCACTGCGGCCATCGGCGAAGATGCGTTCCAGGAATGCGACACCGTCGGCATCACGCGTCCCTGCGTCAAGCACAACTTCCTGGTGCGCGACGTCAAGGACCTGGCCGAAACCATGCGCCGCGCCTTCTACATCGCGCGCACGGGCCGTCCCGGCCCGGTGCTGGTCGATATCCCCAAGGACATCACCGTCGCGCAGTGCAAGTACACGCCGCCCAAGGGCGAGATCTCGATGCGTTCCTACGCGCCCGTCAACAAGGGCCACCAGGGGCAAATCAAGAAAGCCGTGCAGATGCTGCTGGCCGCCGAGCGGCCGATGATCTACACGGGCGGCGGGGTCATCCTGTCGAACGCCGCGCCCGAGCTCAACAAGCTTGTGTCGCAGCTGGGCGCGCCGTGCACCAGCACCCTGATGGGTCTGGGCGGTTACCCGGCCAGCAGCGGCCAGTTCGTGGGCATGCCCGGCATGCACGGCACGTACGAAGCCAATATGGCGATGCAGCACTGCGACGTGCTGCTGGCCATCGGGGCCCGGTTCGATGACCGCGTGATCGGCAATCCCAAGCACTTCGCGCAGAACGCCCGCAAGATCATCCATATCGATATCGATCCGTCGTCGATCTCCAAGCGCGTGCGCGTGGACGTCCCGATCGTCGGTAACGTCAAGGACGTGCTGGCCGACCTCAGCGCCCAATACGAGATCGCCTCTGCCGAGCACAAGCCGGCTCCCATCGCCAAGTGGTGGGACCAGGTCGAGACCTGGCGCGGCAAGGAATGCCTGAAGTTCGCCAACTCGGACGAAGTCATCAAGCCGCAATACGTGGTGGAAAAGCTCTGGGAAGTGACGGGCGGCGACGCCTTCGTCACGTCCGACGTGGGCCAACACCAGATGTGGGCGGCCCAGTATTACAAGTTCGACAAGCCGCGCCGCTGGATCAACTCCGGCGGCCTGGGCACCATGGGTGTGGGGCTGCCGTACGCGATGGGCGTGCAGATGGCCAACCCTGGGCACGACGTCGCCGTCATCACCGGCGAAGCGTCGATCCAGATGAACGTCCAGGAACTGTCGACCTGCCATCAATACCGCCTGACGCCCAAGATCGTCTGCCTGAACAACCGCTTCCTGGGCATGGTCCGGCAATGGCAGCAGATCGATTACGGCTCGCGCTATTCCGAGTCCTACATGGATTCGCTGCCCGACTTCGTCAAGGTGGCCGAGGCCTATGGCCACGTGGGTCTGCGTATCGAGCGTCCGGCGGATGTCGAACCCGCGCTGCGCGAAGCCTTTGGCAAGCACAAGGAACGCCTGGTCTTTTTGGACTTCATCACCGACCGCACCGAAAACGTGTGGCCGATGGTCAAGGCCGGCCGTGGGCTGACCGAAATGCTGCTTGGCTCTGAAGACCTGTAAGGAGGCCACCATGAAGCACGTGATTTCCGTCCTCCTCGAAAACGAACCCGGCGCGCTGTCGCGCGTGGTGGGGCTGTTTTCCGCGCGGGGCTACAACATCGAGACCCTGACCGTGGCCCCCACCGAGGACGCCACGCTGTCGCGCATGACCATCGTGACCACCGGTTCCGACGAGGTCATCGAACAGATCACCAAGCACCTGAACCGCCTGGTGGATGTCGTCAAGGTGGTGGACTTGACCGAAGGCGCCCACATCGAGCGCGAGCTGATGCTCGTGAAGGTGCGCGCCGTCGGCAAGGAACGCGAAGAGATGAAGCGCATGGCGGACATCTTCCGCGGCCGCATCATCGACGTGACCGACAAGTCCTACACCATCGAATTGACCGGGGTGCAGGAAAAAGTACAGGCCTTCCTGGAAGCCCTGGACCGCAGTGCCATCCTTGAAACCGTACGCACCGGCGTGTCCGGCATCGGACGCGGTGAACGGATTTTGAAGATTTGACCGGCCTTCCAGGCCACGCCACACCCTACATCTGAATTAATCGAATATCCAAAATACTGGAATCTGGAGCACAACCATGAAAGTTTTCTACGACAAAGACTGCGATCTGTCCCTCATCAAAGGCAAGACCGTTGCCATCATCGGCTACGGTTCGCAAGGCCATGCGCACGCGCAGAACCTGCATGAGTCGGGCGTGAAGGTCATCGTCGGCCTGCGCAAGGACGGCGCTTCGTGGAACAAGGCCGCCAACGCCGGCCTGGAAGTCAAGGAAGTGGCTGATGCCGTGAAGGCCGCCGACATCGTCATGATGTTGCTGCCCGACGAGAACATCGCCTCGGTCTACAACAAGGAAGTGCACGGCAACATCAAGGCCGGCGCCGCCCTGGCTTTCGCCCACGGCTTCAACGTCCACTACGGCCAGGTCGTGCCGCGCGAAGACATCGACGTCATCATGATCGCCCCGAAGGCTCCCGGCCACACGGTGCGCAACACGTACAAGCAAGGTGGCGGAGTGCCCCACCTGGTGGCCGTGTACCAGGACAAGTCGGGCGCCGCGCGTGACGTGGCCCTGTCGTACGCCAGCGCCAACGGCGGCGGCCGTGCCGGCATCATCGAAACCAACTTCCGCGAAGAAACCGAAACCGACCTGTTCGGCGAACAAGCCGTGCTGTGCGGCGGTACCGTCGAACTGATCAAGGCCGGTTTCGACACGCTGGTGGAAGCCGGCTACGCGCCCGAAATGGCGTACTTCGAATGCCTGCACGAACTGAAGCTGATCGTCGACCTGATCTATGAAGGCGGCATCGCCAACATGAACTACTCGATTTCGAACAACGCCGAATTCGGCGAGTACGAAACGGGCCCGAAGATCGTTACCGACGAAACGCGCAAGGCCATGCGCCAGTGCCTGACGGACATCCAGACCGGCGAATACGCCAAGAAGTTCATCCTGGAAAACACCGCCGGCGCCCCGACCCTGACCTCGCGCCGCCGCATCAATGCGGAATCGCAGATTGAGCAAGTGGGCGGCAAGCTGCGCGCCATGATGCCCTGGATCGCCGCCAACAAGCTGGTGGACAAGTCCAAGAACTGATCGATGCCCAGGCGCGGGTTTCCCCGCGCGTAAGCGTTCAAAGCGGCATGCCTGCGAAGGCATGCCGCTTTTTCTTGGCTTATTGCTCAGGCATGCGGCTTGCTGTAGCCCGCAAGCGGGGCCAGATGGGTTAACCTTTCACCGTCCGTTGTAAGTTATTGAGACCATGCCAAATTTTTCCATGCGCGATTCCGAGAACCGCCACCGAAGCATCTACTTGCTGCCTAACGCATTCACCACCGCGGCGTTGTTCGCGGGGTTCTATGCCGTGGTGCAGGCCATGAACGATCGCTTCGAAGTCGCCGCCATCGCCATTTTCGTGGCCATGGTGCTGGACGGCATGGACGGCCGCGTCGCCCGGCTGACCAATACGCAGTCGGCCTTCGGCGAACAATACGACTCGCTGTCGGACATGACGTCGTTCGGCGTGGCGCCCGCGCTGGTCATGTACGAGTGGATCCTGAACGACCTGGGCCGTTGGGGCTGGCTTGCCGCCTTCGTCTACGTGGCCGGGGCCGCGCTGCGCCTGGCGCGCTTCAATACCAACATCGCCGTCGTCGACAAACGCTATTTCCAGGGCCTGCCCAGCCCGGCCGCGGCCGCGCTGGTGGCGGGTTTCGTCTGGCTGGCCGTGGATAACAAGCTGCCCATCCATGACAGCCTGATGGCCTGGGTGGCGTTCACGCTGACCATGTACGCCGGCATCACGATGGTGTCCAACGCGCCGTTTTTCAGCGGCAAGAGCTTCGCCCTGGGCCGCAGCGTGCCGTTCTGGGGCATCTTGCTGGTGGTGGCCGTGTTCGTGTTCGTGTCCAGCGATCCCCCGGTGGTGCTGTTCGGCCTGTTCGTGCTGTATGGCCTGTCGGGCTGGGTCATGTGGGGCTGGCGCTGGAACAAGGCGCGCCGCCTGACGCAAGAGCGCCGCAGCCAGTCTTCCTGATTGCGTTGCCCTACAAGACAAAACCCGCCGGGAACGGCGGGTTTTGTGTTTTGGGGGGCGGCGTCAGCGCCACATGAATTTTTCGTCGTCGTACATGGGGTCGGGGCCGGGGTGGAAGTGCGTCAGCTTGCTGCCGTCGCGGCTCATGTAAACGTACATCAGCGAATTCCAGACGCCGTTTTCCTTGTAGCGGTACGACCACACGACTTCGCGTTTCTCGCCCCGGCCGGTTTCTTCGATGCGGGCGGGCGGGCCGAACTCGCAGCGCACGCGGTCGGGGCCCCAGTCGCCGGTTTCCAGCACTTTGAAATGGGCGTCGGTCAGCAGGGGCAGCACTTGTCCCACGCGGCCGTCGGTGCCGACATTGGTGCCCCAGGCGTACTGGCCCATGGGCTGTTGCGTCCAGATCACGCGGCGCCCGCCGCCCGCCTGCGGGCATTCAAAGTTGGGCTGGCCGAATTGCGTCAGGACCTCGGCGTAGGGGGTGCCGGGCGGCACCTGGGCCAGATTGGCGCATGCGGCCAGCCCCGCCAGCGCCAGCGAGGCGAGGGCGATACGGGTTGTGTTGTAATATTTAGACATATATTTGCTCCTCAGGGGCGCCGCACGGAGCGGCCGCCGGCCTCTGCCGGCGGGGCCGAAACCGTCTCTGGGGTAATTCTAGCGAATCAGCTATAATCATCGAGCTTTATCAAGTGTATTGATTTTGCAAGATGCTTTGCGCCGGCAATCCGGCTGCAGGGGGGCTCCAAAGGGGCACTTCGCAGCTATTGAAGCAGCAGTGAGAAAGCAAAAACGCTTATCGCCGGGATTTACGCAAATTTTTTCCAAACCACGTCAGGGCACCTCGGCCCTGTCGCATGTCCGAAGAGGTCATCAATGTCTGTAGCTGACATCAAGAAATCCGATATCGTTGCGCAGTTCCAACGCGCTCAAGGCGATACCGGCTCCCCCGAAGTTCAGGTGGCTCTGCTCACCGCCCGTATCAACGAACTGACTGGTCACTTCAAAGAACACATGAAGGACCATCACTCGCGCCGCGGTCTGCTGCGTATGGTCAGCCGTCGCCGCAAGCTGCTCGACTATCTCAAGGGCCGCCCGCGCTCTGATCGAAAAACTCGGTCTGCGTAAGTGATCGACGGGGCTGGCTCCCCATGACGCAATAACCGTGGTCGGTGCGACGTATTGTCGCGACGGCCACGGTTTTTCATTTGTAAGGAATAATCGTCATGTTCAACAAAGTGACAAAATCGTTCCAATACGGCCAGCATACGGTCGTCCTGGAAACTGGCGAAATCGCTCGCCAGGCCTCCGGCGCCGTTGTGGTGTCGATCGAGGACACCGTCGTCCTGGCCACTGTCGTGGCTTCCAAGAAGGCCAAGCCGGGTCAAACGTTCTTCCCGCTGACCGTCGACTACATCGAGAAGACCTACGCTGCCGGCCGTATTCCGGGTGGGTTCTTCAAGCGTGAAGGCAAGCCGTCCGAAAAGGAAACGCTGACCTCGCGCCTGATCGACCGTCCGCTGCGTCCGCTGTTCCCCGAAGACTTCTACAACGAAGTCCAGGTGGTCATCCACACGCTGTCGGTCAATCCCGAGATTGATCCCGACATCGCCGCCATGATCGGCGCTTCGGCCGCGCTGGCCATTTCGGGTATCCCGTTCAACGGCCCGATCGGCGCCGCGCGCGTGGGCTACATCGACGGCCAGTACGCCCTGAACCCGACCGCTTCGCAGCTGAAGTCGTCGAAGCTGGACCTGGTGGTTGCCGGTACCGAAAACGCCGTGCTGATGGTTGAATCGGAAGCCCAACAGCTGTCCGAAGAAATCATGCTGGGCGGCGTGGTCTTCGGCCACGAGCAAATGCAGGCTGTCATCAACGCCATTCACGAACTGGTGAAGGACGCTGGCAAGCCCGACTGGGATTGGCAAGCGCCCGCCAAGGACGAAGCCCTGATCGCCGCCGTGACCTCGGCTGCCCAGGACGGCCTGAACGCCGCCTACCAGATCCGCGAAAAGCAGGCCCGCACCGCCAAGCTGCGCGAAGTGTCGGCCGAGGTGTCGGCCAAGCTGGCTGCCGCCGCTGCTGAAAAGGGCGAGTCCGTGCCCGACGCCGTGACCGTCGACAACATCATGTTCTCGCTGGAATCGGCCATCGTTCGCGGTCAGATCCTGAACGGCGAACCGCGTATCGACGGTCGCGACACCCGCACCGTGCGCCCCATCAGCGTGCGTCTGGGCGTGCTGCCCCGCGCACACGGCAGCGCGCTGTTCACCCGTGGTGAAACGCAAGCGCTGGTCGTTGCCACGCTGGGCACCAAGCAAGACGAACAGATCATCGACGCGCTCATGGGTGAATACCGCGACCGCTTCATGATGCACTACAACATGCCTCCGTTCGCCACCGGCGAAACGGGCCGCATCGGTGTGCCCAAGCGCCGCGAAATCGGCCACGGCCGTCTGGCCAAGCGCTCGCTGATCCCGCTGCTGCCGGCCCCGGAAGACTTCCAGTACACGATCCGCATCGTGTCGGAAATCACCGAGTCCAACGGCTCGTCGTCGATGGCTTCGGTCTGCGGCGGCTCGCTGGCCATGATGGACGCCGGCGTGCCGGTCAAGGATCACGTGGCCGGTGTGGCCATGGGCCTGATCCTGGACGGCGGCAAGTTCGCCGTGCTGACCGACATTCTGGGTGACGAAGATCACCTGGGCGACATGGACTTCAAGGTCGCGGGCACCGAAAACGGCGTCACCGCACTGCAGATGGACATCAAGATCCAGGGCATCACGAAGGAAATCATGCAAGTGGCGCTGGCGCAAGCCCGCGAAGGCCGCCTGCACATCCTGACCAAGATGAAGGAAGCGCTGGACGGTTCGCGCGGCGAGCTCTCGGCTTTCGCTCCGCGCATGCTGACCATCAAGATCAACCCCGAGAAGATCCGTGACGTGATCGGCAAGGGCGGCGCCACCATCCGCGCGCTGACCGAAGAAACCGGTACGCAGATCGACATCTCCGACGACGGCACGATCGTGATCGCCAGCGTCGACGAAGGGCAGGCCAAAGAAGCCCAGCGCCGCATCGTCGAACTGACGGCAGACGTCGAAGTGGGCCAGATCTACGAAGGTTCGGTCCTGCGCCTGCTGGACTTCGGCGCCATCGTGCAAGTGCTGCCGGGCCGTGATGGCCTGCTGCACATCTCGGAAATCGCCAACTACCGCATCGCGAACATCAACGATGTGCTGAAGGTCGGCCAGCAAGTCCGTGTCAAGGTCATCGAGGCCGACGACAAGGGCCGCCTGCGCCTGTCCATCAAGGCAATCGGTGGCATCGAAGCGCAGCAGCCCGCTGCCGCGCCGGAAGCCGCCCCTCAGTCGGAACCGCAAGCTGAATAAGCTGGCAGGCTGATTGAACGAAGAACGGCGCCGCAAGGCGCCGTTTTTTTATTGCACCACACAAAAATCCGGGTCCGGCGCTGATTCATCTACTTGCGACTTCAACCCGCCGACGTCTCCCAACTTCGCCGACCTTGCTGTAAAGTCTTGCGCGAGAAAGGGGGAATCGGATGAGCCTAGTATGACGGGAGGGCCGGGGGGCGCCACCGCCGCGGTGCTGCTTACCGTGCTGCTGGCCGGCTGCATGAGCGGCCCGGGGCCGGGCCAGCGCGGACCCAACAGCGAAGGCATGTCCGCCGATCAATTCGGCCAGACCGACTTCAACCGTACCGTCACACTGGAAGTGCGCGACAACCTGTCCAGCCTGTATTCGCTGCTGGACAAGCTCTACCGCCGCAATCCCCGCGAATGGCGCAAGACCGGTGTGGCGGACCAGAAAGAGGCCGTCAACCGGGTCAAGCACGCGATTGAAGTCCGCATTCCGCCCGGCGATCTTGCCGGCCTGCGCGACATCCAGATCCTGGCCGTCTCCCTTGACCCCAACTACACCGGCGACCGCGTCGGCGCCTTCATCTACGGCATGGCCGACACCATCATCGCGGCCCACAACGGCAAGACCCGGCTGTACGCCACCGACGCGCTGGACGGCCAGCGGGTCTACAATGCCGCACGGAATGTCGAGGCCGCCGCCTGGTTGCTGGCATCGCGCCGCAACAATCAAGGCGAGCTGCTATTGCTGGCCAATGAAATGTCCCCCAACGCCACGAACCTGAGCTTCGAGCGCGAGTTCGGCGCCATCATCGGCCGGCTGGACTTGATCGCCAACTTGCTGGGCGAGAATTCGCGGCGCATCGGAATCAACTACGCGCAGGGCCTGCTGCTATTCAATTTCCTGCCCGTGCGCTAACAGGATCTACCCATCGTGATCGATATCGCCTCTATCCAGACCGCCCGCGAAAACTTGCGCGGCCAGGTGCTGAAGACCCCCTTTACCCTGTCGCGCACGCTGTCCGACATCTTCGGCGCCGAGATCTGGCTGAAGTTCGAGAACCTGCAATTCACGGCGTCGTTCAAGGAACGCGGCGCGTTGAACCGCATGCTGACCCTGTCGGATGACGAGCGTGCCAAGGGCGTGATCGCCGTGTCGGCCGGCAACCATGCCCAGGGCGTGGCCTACCATGCGCAGCGCATGGGCGTGCCGGCCGTGATCGTGATGCCGCGTTTCACCCCCACGGTCAAAGTGGCCAACACCCGGCGCTTTGGCGCCGAGGTCGTGCTGGCTGGCGATACCTTCGACGATGCCAAGGCCCATGGCTACGAGCTGGCGCAAGCGCGCGGCCTGATCATGATCCACCCCTATGACGATGAAGCCGTCATTTCGGGACAAGGCACGGTTGCGCTGGAAATGTTGGAAGACCAGCCCCAATTGGACATGCTGGTGATCGCCATCGGCGGTGGTGGCCTGATTTCGGGCGTCGCCACGGCCGCCAAGGCCTTGAAGCCGGGTATCGAGATCGTGGGCGTGCAGACCGAACGCTTTCCGTCGATGTACGCCGCCGTCAAGGGCGTATCCATGCCGCAGGGGCTGTACACCATTGCCGAAGGCATCGCCGTGAAGTCGCCGGGCGCGCTGACCCAGCCGATCGTCAGCCGGTTGGTCGATCAGATCGAACTGGTCAGTGAAAGCGATATCGAGCACGCCATCGTCGTGCTGCTGGAAATCGAGAAGACCGTGGTGGAAGGCGCGGGGGCGGCTGGCCTGGCCGCGCTGCTGCGCGCGCAGGAGGCGGGCAGCGACCGCTTCAAGGGCAAGCGCATCGGACTGGTGCTGACGGGCGGCAACATCGATCCGCTGATGCTGGGCGAACTGATCGAACGCGGCATGGTGCGCGCCGGGCGTCTGGCCCGCATCCGCGTGGACTTGCGCGACCTGCCGGGCGCATTGGCCCACGCCACCAAGTTGATCGCCGATGCGCAGGCCAACATCACCGAAGTGCATCACCAGCGTGCCTTTACGTCATTGCCGGTGCGCAACGTCGAGGTGGACTTCGTCTTGCAGACGCGCGGGCCGGAGCACATCCTGGAAGTGATCGACATCCTGAACGCTGCGGGCTTCGCGGCCAGCAACCATGACCATTGACGGCCGCGCCAGCGGCATCGGCAGCATCGGCTTGATCCCGACTTGACCGTAACCGTACCTTGATCCCGAACGCCCGCATCTTGCGGGCGTTTTCACTTTTGGCTGCCCGTTTCCGTTGGCTGTCGTCGAAAAAAATTTGTGTGGCGCATGCGCGGCAGAAAAATTTCTGCGCCACCCCTGGAACTTTTTTTGCCATCACGAACATCCGCATGGTGCCTGCGTTGAAAGGAAGTTGAAGGGTGTTTGAAAGCCGATGTCGCGGCGAATCGAGAAAAAACTGTCCACTATTTGGCTTAGGGATATCCCGAAAAAAGTTATGGTTCTTCCGGATATTCGATATGTCGTCATGCGATTTAGCATCTCCCACTTCGCTTTTCCGCCTGTCATTCGTTCAGCGCGGAAAGGCGTCGCTATAAGCACGCGCCGTTGTTTCCAGTGATTGTTCGGCGCGTCAGACTAGGGAGACTGCAGCTTGATTAGAAACAGACAGGACTTTTGGTCCGGAGCCATGTTTATTGCTTTAGGAGGGGCCTTTTCCGCGCAGGCCACCGAATATTCCATGGGAAGCGCGGCCCGCATGGGACCGGGATATTTCCCGTTCTGGCTGGGCATCGTGCTGGCGCTGATGGGCGCGGTCGTGCTGATCAGCGCACTGGCAAAGAACGCCCAGACAACCACCATCAGCCGTTACGATTTCCGCATCCTCTTCCTGGTGGTCGGGTCAGTGGTGTTGTACGGTTTCGCGCTTCAACACCTGGGGCTTTACCTTTCAGTTTTCCTGCTGGTGCTCATCAGCAGTCTCGCCAGCCACGAATTCAACTGGAAAGTCGCCGTTGCCAACGGCCTGTTCCTCGTGGCGTTCTCCTACCTTGCGTTCATACGCGGCCTGGGCCTGATTTTTCCCCTGTGGCCCAGCGCATTCGCCAACTAGGAGACCCGAATGGAACTACTGCAAAACCTGATGCTGGGTTTCTCCGTGGCGTTCACGCCGGAAAACCTCAGCTATGCATTCCTGGGCTGCCTGCTGGGCACGCTGGTTGGTGTGTTGCCGGGCCTGGGCCCGGTGCCCACCATCGCGATGCTGCTTCCCATCACGTATGTGCTGCCGCCCACGGCCGGCTTGATCATGCTGGCGGGCATTTATTACGGCACCCAGTATGGCGGCTCGACGACGGCCATTCTGGTGAACCTGCCGGGCGAAACGTCCGCCGTGGTGACGGTGCTGGATGGTCACCAGATGGCGCGCAACGGCCGGGCCGGCGCGGCCTTGTCGCTTGCCGCCATCGGGTCATTCTTCGCGGGTAGCGTCGCCACCGTGTTGATCGCAGCGTTCGCGCCGCCGCTGGCGGAAGTGGCGTTTGCGTTCGGACCCGCCGAGTACTTTTCGTTGATGGCCCTGGGCCTGATCGGCGCTGTGGTGCTGGCTTCGGGGTCGCTGCCCAAGGCCATCTGCATGATCTTGCTGGGGCTGCTGCTGGGCATGGTCGGCACCGACGTCAATTCGGGCGTTGCCCGCTACGATTTCAGCATCCCGGAATTGCAGGACGGTATCGACTTCGCCATCGTCGCGATGGGCGTTTTCGGGCTGTCTGAAATCATGGCAAACCTGGAGCAAAAAGAGAACCGGGTCGAGATTACCGACAAGGTAGGTTCCCTGTACCCCAGCCGGCAGGAATTCCGCGAAGCGGCGCCCGCCATCGTCCGGGGCACCGCCCTGGGTTCGGCGCTGGGCATCTTGCCGGGCGGCGGTTCCGTGCTGTCGGCGTTCGCCTCGTACACGCTTGAAAAGAAGCTGTCGAAGCAACCTGAGCGTTTCGGCAAGGGGCATCCGGCCGGCCTGGCGGGCCCGGAATCCGCCAACAACGCGGGCGCGCAAACCTCGTTCATCCCGCTGCTGACGCTGGGTATCCCGGGCAATGCGGTCATGGCCTTGATGGTGGGCGCGATGACGATCCACAACATCCAGCCTGGCCCGCAAGTGATGACGAGCCACCCGGAGCTGTTCTGGGGCTTGATTGCGTCGATGTGGATCGGCAACCTGATGCTGGTGATTTTGAACCTGCCGCTGATCGGAATTTGGGTGAAGTTGCTGCGCGTTCCCTACCGCATGCTGTTCCCGGCGATTTTGGTGTTCTGCACGATCGGGGTGTATTCGCTTAACTACAACGTGTTCGACATCTTCATGTTCGCTATCTTCGGCGTCATTGGGTATGTCTGGAGCAAGTTGGGCTGCGAAGGTGCGCCACTGTTGCTGGGCCTGGTGCTGGGCCCGATGATGGAAGAGAACTTCCGCCGGGCGCTGTTGTTGTCGCGAGGGGAATTCAGCACCTTCGTCACGCGCCCGCTATCCGCCACGTTGCTGGCGCTGGCCGCCATTCTGCTGGTGTTGGTGATGTTGCCGGCGCTGCGCAAGAAGCGCGAAGAAACGTTCGTCGAGGTCGGCTGACCACGGGGAACAAGCTTGGCTCCGGGTCTGGTGCGGCGCAAGCCCGCCAGGCCCTTTTTTTGCGCACTTTTCAGCCCGCTTTCTTGTCCATGTCGCGCGCCACCAGGCTTTTAAAGCCATACAGGCGTTCACGATGCAAGGTCGTGGGCAGCGGCTCGGGCTCGCGGCCCAGCGCGACGTAGTCGGCGGGGATCTGGGCGATGGCTTCGCGCATGCGCTCGGCGTTGCCTTGCCACCATTGCAGCAGCATGCGGTCCGGGTTGTACACATCCAGCCCCTGACGGCGCAATTCCGACCGATTGAAATCCTTCAGGTTCCAGGTGGCGATCTGCACGACGGGCGGCTGTTGCAGGCCGCAGCGCGCGCGCCGGGCCAAGCCCGCGGCAATCACATGGAAGTCTTTCGGGTCGCTGTAGCGCAGCGACGCTTCATAGACCTGCGTGTCGGCTTCGTTGGCCTGGGGAAAGCGGGCGTTCATGTCGGCCCAGAATTCGGCCAGCACTTCCGGCGGAATGTCCCAGATGCGCGAGGCGTTGCGGCGCCACTCTTCGCCGATGCGCTCCGTCCAGACCGGAATGAACACGCCGGCTTCGGCCAGGCGCAGCAATAGCCGGCGCAGGATGCCGGACATCAGCACGCAGGCGTCCAGGACGATAAAGGGGGCAGGAGCGGCGGGAGCGGTCAAGATGGGGGAGGGTGAAAGGCCAAGGCCTTTTAACGGCAAGAATAGTGGTGCCCGAGACCGGAATCGTAACCCCAATAAAAATGAGGGTCTCCGGGTGCTGTGGGGAATTTATGGGGAGTCCGCCAGCAGCAAGCGGTCTACCTGTTCGATATGGATAAGCCCACACGAATTGAGGCGCAGTTTACCTGCCTGCATGAGCTTCCGCACGGTGGGCCGGCTGAGTTCCAACATTTCGGCCGCTTGGCCGATGGTGACATGGCGGGGGCGAGGGTGGCGCTGGTCGTACAGTTCGACTGCGCGAATTGCGACTTGAAGGTCGCTAAATGCCTTCGAGTGGTCGAGGGTGACGGTTCAGGGGGCATAGCGCTTCCTTATCGTTATTGTCTTTGGGGGCGCTTGGCCCGGTTAGGCATCAAAAGACCTGCTGCGACGCCGATAACGATCCCGAGCGGGACGGCGAGGATGTAGAGTGCGGCCATGTCGGCTCCATCAATTGTTCGTCGGGGGCGCGGCAAGGGCGGCGCGTGTGTGCGGGCGTCGTGCATAACTTGGTAGGATCGTGTCTTTTCTTAGGTTGGCGATATGGATTCGAACCCAGATCATGTGACCGCCCTCGAACGCCGACTTGTGGATGCGCAAGACGCTGGTCAATGTCGGCGCTCGATAATTCTGGAAGGCCTGGCTAAAAAATGGCCATCGGGTTATTGGCCTTCCCTGGCTATCGCCTGGCTGGAAGATGGCTTTCCCGTTGATGAAGGCATCGCGGATCTTCTTGACGCCGCGTCGAGCAACAAGGCCTGGCCGCAGCAAGTGAGGCATAGGGCATTTTCGGTGTTGGTCAAATGGCGTCGGGTCCAGCGAGGGCATTAAGTTCAAATTCTGGTCGTCTCATCTAGAGGTTCGACGTCCTTGTTAGCCTTGGCCTGTTCCGCTTGCCACTTCCGGTAGCGCTTCCAGCTTCCCTTAGCGCTCGCCTTCGGCGGCGTAATGCCCTGATGCTGATCTAGCCAGGCTTGCACTTCGCCGCCTGACCACATCTTGCGCAAGTGTGAGGGGAACAGGATGCGCACCGCCTCGCTGGCCTGGGGCGCGGCGTAGAGCTTGGTCCCCATGGGCCAGCGCGACCCATCCGCTTGCTTGCGAAGCATAAAAACAAAGCTCTCGCCGACTTCGGCCGCAGGCTCGTTCGCCTCCCCGGCTACAGGGGCGATTGCCAGAGCCCCCCCATTCAGCTGCTCGATAGTCCGCCAGGGGTTCGGTGTAGAGAGACTTGTGTATCAGCAGCAGCAATCGGTCGGCGAACTCCTGGTCCACGTCGGCCTCTTCGCATTGAGTCGCGTCGGCCACGCCGTCTTTGAGGAATTGCAGAACGTCGTCGCTCAGCTGGATAGGTTTCTGTTCGGCTACAGGGGCGCTTGCCACCCTGACAGATCGCACGACGGCGCGGACCCTACCTCCTGCGCTTTTCCGCGCAGATCGGTCAACGGCCTTACCAGGGCGCCTAATCGTGTATTGCCGCTTGGGCGGCGTCGTTCTGTTCGGTCATGCTGTTACCGCCTCTTTGCTGAGGTCGTATTGCTCGATAGCCCAGGCCAGCGCGAAGCAGCACCAGTGGAAGCGATAGGTGTAGTCGGTGAAGTCGCAGTCCCAGAGGTCTTCGAAGCACCACGCTCGTTTGCCGTAGCTGTAGGAAGACCGCAAGCCGTCCGCAGTCCAGCTGAAGTCACGGGCCGCAAACGTCATATGGCGACGGCTGTGCGTTATTAAGCAGCCCTAAAGCGCTGCGTTGTCTGCGCGCTTCAGGCTTTCCAAACACTCGCTGAAGTTGTTGAACTCATAGGAAAGATCCACATCCGCTCTATTCGATCCGTTAGCACTAGCTTTCACGCTTATGCTGGTTAGTGCATTCGGAAGGGGGCTGCTATTGGGTTTAGATTCTGGGAGCCAAAAATTTGACAGGACACGTTCTTTTTTGTATAGACCCATATACCAATCGTTAGGCTTGTTCCAGATGCTCCCCGCCTTTAGGTAATCGTACTTGCTGGTGGGGTTCCCGTATTTTTGAGTCAGTGCGTCCGTCAGTTGCGATACCAGGGATTTCACCTCATCGCCGTAGGCACTCACGTTCCTCAACGAGAACGTGGCCATCACTTTGCATAGGCCCATTTTTGGCGTGACGACTGCTAGATATTCAGTAACCCCTGGATAATTCACTGGGGCCCCGTCGAAAGCGTAATAGCCTGGGGAGGAGGGAGTTATCAACTTCCAACCTTTAGTCGCACTGGCGAGTTGTTCTACAGTCAGCCCTTTTTGCAGCCCAAACGGGCCTTCCCATTGGGCGGCCTTAAGCGTTGGGCATACGGCGATAAGGCAATAGGCGAGGAATAGTTTTCCGATAGACATTTGTGTTGGCTTTTTGTTGGGAGTTACAAAAATATACCATCAACTAGGCCGCGGTCTGGGCACTGCGCTTTACAGTCTTCCCTAACAGATATCGCGCAACTTATATGAGGTCAAAGTCAGGCACTAGATTCCTCGTCGCGCGTTCTGTTCTGTGGGCGCTGGATTTCAGGTCAGGTCCAACGATGGCATCGGCCGGGATGATGCAGTGCTGCGCCCGGCGCCAAGCGTTGCCGAAGGTGAACGATTTGAGCGCGGTCTCACTGCGGGCGTTGAATGCCGGCCTTGTCCAGGCCCTGGGCTTTTGTCATGGCGCTGATGAGGCCCCAGCGGCCGGCAACGGCCTCCCGCTCCGGCACGGCGTCGTCGCCCGCGTCATGCTCCACCGACTGGCGCACAAACAGCCCCCCGCGCCTGGGCCACATATCGTAGGTGCCGAGCGATGCCGGCCTCTTCGATACGCCGAACTTCTTGAGCAGCAGGTCAGCGTCTTTCAGGGTCTGGTAGTGCGAGCACATAACTTTCTCCTGATACGGGCGTCTACGCGCGCAGGGTAGTCCTCGCCACCGCGTACGCATGCAGCTAACTGTTAAACGTAGAACATGGCGGCGGAATCAAATTGTTCGCGCGCTTCGCTACGAAGCTGTATGCCCAGCGTGTGAATCACCAATTGCGCCATTTCGTCCTTGTAGTTGGCCTCGCCTTGATGATTGAGCACACGATTTACCGCGCCGCCAATGACGTCTGCTAACTGGACCAAAGCGGATTTCTCTGAAGGCACGTCCTTAATGTCATTGATGACCGCCTGATTGGCGTGGCGTTGGGCTAACTGGCCGCTGATGCGGTCGCGAGCAGCACGCAGCGCGAAGCTGTCAAGGGAGGACTCGCGATCCACGGTGACGTCCAGAGTTCTCGGTAGTTCTACGCGGTTCGTTTCGACCTCGTGGTGCAGGCCTTCAACGGTCATGAACTCATGCAGGCGCAGCACGGTTTCTTCTATCGTTCGTTGGGTACGAGCGCGCTCGACTGCCGCGAACTTGAACCCTAAGAATTGCCGGTTGGCTGCCACGATTCCCAGGTACTCCCGCAATGGATCGATATCCCGTGAGCCAAACTTTGCAAAATGAATCTCGCGTTTCGCCCAATACGATGTACGCTTCCATTCGGTGATCGCCGACGTTAGATCCCAAACGGCACGCGGATCTAGGACCCAGACAGAAGCGACGATTACCCAAGTTGCCGTCTTGCCGGTTTCATCTGAAAAAATGGTGATGGTCGGACGGGGCGCTGCGTTTTGAATAACGGCGTCTTGCATCACCTCTTCATTGGCTCGACGACGCTGTCTGACTCCTTCATTGGCTAGGAACAGCCGGAAATCATTCTGGATCTTCGCACGCGCCCGGGTGAGGTTTGTCATTCTCTCCAATTTGAAAAGGTTCCTAGGAAGAATTCCATGTTCATGAAATAGATCCGGCTGGAACGTTTCCCAATATTGAAGTGCGAGGTGTACGTCGCTGTTTCTCGTATCCGGAAACATATTCAGCATCGCCCCGACTCGGGGTAAGAGCGAGGAAAAATCCGCAGCGGCCATGCTTTCCACAAAGCGCTCCCGCTCCTTCTCGATTTTGTCGATCCGGCGCTGCGCCTTGAGGTCGCCCAAGACATCAGCATTCAACGGGGGCACAGCAGGAGCGACTACGTCCATGTTTTCCATGAATTCACCGGTATCTGGATGTTGGGATAACTGAGTGTATCCGCGTTGTGCCAAAGAATACACATCGGTGGGTCAAGGCCTAGTTTGGTCTACAGTCGGGCGGCTATTTCCTCTGACGATTCTCGATAATAGACATTCTGTAGCATGCGAAGATCTTTATGCCCGCTTATCTTGGCGAGGGTCATTACATCTACTTTGCGGGAAAGCCTAGTGAGTGCTTCGGCGCGAGAGTCGTGAAAGTGAAGATCGTCGATCATGAGGCGGTCCCGCGTTTTCCTAAACAGGACGTCCAGGGACGCGGAGGAAATGGTAAAGCAGCGCTCAAGGTGTGCGACAGGCTTTAGGAGCCGGGCGGCATGGCGCGTTAGGGGTACTTGCCGAGGCCGACCCGTCAGATACTGCATTTTGTGATTTACCTGCGCTACTCGCCGCTCTAGATTCAAGGTCGGCTTCCCGGGCTCAGAATCTCCCCGGCGCGCATCGCGGAGCGCAGTTCCACCAGGAAGGCTAAAGCGACTTCCTGGCTTTTGGTGCGGGGGGCTGATCCCGTGCGATATCCAAGGTCACGGCATATCCGTTTAACCTCGCCTACCGCGACGCGGCGGGACCGTGGGGGCGGCTCGGGAATAGACCTCAAGCCATCGAAAGGGCTGTGCGTCATCCAGTGCCATTCTTTGCGCGCTATAGAGAATGCGTTGCGCAGCCAGTTGATGTCACGCAAGACGGATGCCGTTGACACCGGCCGGTTTCTGACGCCATTCGGGCCAGTGAAGCCGTGCAAGCGCGCATCCGGCCATGCCGCAATTTCTGGCGTCTTGATATCAGCCAGGGTGGAAGCCGCCAGCGCGGGGAAGTCCCGCAGGAACGCTTCGATACGCAGCCCTTCCGGCCTGGCCCCCAGCTTGGTGCTCGAGACCTCACGCAGATATCGGCGGAGCATTTCCTCTACGGTGTGAGTTTCTGCCGGTTCGGCGTCTTTTCGCGCGCGCAGTTCGGTCTCGCGGGTTGAGGCCCAGGCTTTTGCCGCCCGTTGGGTGCGGAGGACTTTGGAGTCGCGGACGCCGGCCACGTACAACCGCACACGCCAGCCATCCTTGTGCGGCTTGATGGACGCCATGGGGAACACCGTGGGGAGAAATTGAGGAAATCAGTGTGCAAATCTTCCCATGGGCAGGCAATTAATAACTGTATATTCATGGGTCTTCGCCGATATGTGTGGGTGTGGGAAAGCTTCGGGAATCTGAATAATCAGATTCCCGGTGGAAGCGACATTTTTCTAAGAATGCTAAATTGGCCTCCGATGATGACGGAGGTCGCATGTCTGAACGAGCCATTATCCGAAGAGGGGATCGGACCTCGCACGGCGGGACAGTGGTAGAAGGCCACCCGACCTCGATGCTTCTCGGACGGGAAATCGCCCTAGTGGGTCACAAGGTTGTGTGTCCGAAATGCAAGGGGGCCTTTCCCATCTTGCCCGACCCGGGGCGCAACCATTCCTTTATGGGCAACGACACCGCTGTAGAGGGAATGCGCACCGCATGCGGCGCGGTATTGATTGCCTCGCAGATGGTCGCGCGTATCGGAGAGGCAGGGGGATTGTCAGCGCCTGTGGGCGATCCAACGCCACAGAGTGAGACTCTCTGCCAGGAATGCCTGGAGTCCGCCGCGCGCACGGCCGCAACGACCGTGGCACGAGGGTAGCAGGGTGATGGCTCAAGTAGAGGAATACCTGACTACTCGTCAGCAGCAGACAACTTTTCCGTTGCGACTATACGGCCTAGTTGACGGACTGCTATACGCTGAAGTCTCAGCCAATCGGACCTTGTTCCGCTCCGCATCCAGCATCGCCTTGTTCGACGGGACACCTGATCAGGCGCTGGCTAACGCTGGTCCTTGGCTGCTTGATTGCACGGCGGACCGAGATGTTCATATTGATTCGCTGCGACGGCTGGGCGATAGCGCGGTGGGATGCATCTGGATTGTCAGCGGTTATGCGGTGGACGACTTGGCGCTAACGTTGCGTGCGCGACTAAATGTGCGCATGCCCAGCGGCTGTACCGCTCTGCTGCGCTACTACGACGCAAGAATCACGGACGACATCGCCGCACTGCTGACGCCCGCTCAACGAGCCTGGTTCTTTGCGCCCGCGCAAGATTGGCTGGTGCAACGCAACGGACAACTTTTCAAGGTTCACCAGAATCATGGAGCTTGAGCTCACGCCACAGCAGGTCGATGGCCTTTGCGCGATTGACGCAAAGGGCTTTGTTCAGACCGTAAAGCAGGACATCCTGCGGGACTATCCCGGCCTTGCCTCGGCTGGGCTAACAGAGCGGCTTGCTGCTGCATTGGCACAGGCTCGTGCCATGGAAATTGAAGAGGACGCCAATCTAGTTGATTTTCTCCGAACTGAAGCGCTGACGCCGGGGTTTTACAAGCAACCCGGCTTACGTCATTGGGTGGAGAAGCGCGGACGTCCGGCGGATCAACGATTTCATGATTTCATGCAGGCCATGCGATGGAAATTACGCCAGGGCACTGACCAGCAAAGGACAGATTGAAGCAACATGCCAGGACCGTTAGCAATTCCAATAGCAGGCTGGATCGCGGAGGCCATCGCCGCGGCACTCGCCCGCGCCGCTGCAAGCGCTGCGGCAGGCGCGGTCCTGGGTGGCGTGGCCACGTTGCCGGGCGATACGCCGCGAGAGGATGGCGAAGCCAAACCTACCGCCCCTGCTCTACCCAGAACCGGAGAGCCCTGCAAGAAGTGCCCGCCTGATCTCGGGACGAAAGTGAGGCGCAAGCACGGCGTGAATTGGAATGCCTACGAATACCAGGCCCGGATAACGGGATTTTCCTACGATACTGAGTATTGCCTGTGGAGTGAGGAATGGTACTGGGTTGGAAAAGCCCTTGGGGAAGCCTTTGATATCCATTTTGACGGCTTCATATCTGCCGAGTGCCTATTGCAGGAGGCCAAAGGTGACTACGATCAGTTCATTGATGATGACGGAGAGATCCCAGAATGGTTTGGAGGCTTTCGTACCATGCAAGGGGACATTGAACGGCAAGCTTTTGCCGTTAACAGTTCTCCGCCGACGCGATTGAGATGGTACTTTCAAACCCCTAAGACACTAGCGCTAATGTACTCGGTATTGATCGAATATCGTGTTGAGTCGGAATGGCGTCCCTAGAGAGCGAAAATGATCATTACGTGCAAATTCAGAGACCCTGCGCTCGCCTCGAAAGACTTCCCTGAGATGCTACGACGAATGCACAACATTACCACTCTGTTGGCCGAGAAGTCGGAGGGCTTGGAAAACTGGTTCGCGCAAGGCGACTCCATTGAAGAAGCGTACCTATATCCAGCGTTTGAGGACGGAGAACCATCAACAGCATTGCTTGCGGTGCTCAACCATAAGTATCGAAATGACACGTCGTTCACGCTCATCTCGATTTGGAACGGGGCTCGCGAGCAACGCGATGGGGTTTCGCTTGCACTACATGCGAACGACAAGAGCCAGCCTTGTACCCTGACCATTTCAAATCATAAACGGCGAGACGACCGGTTCGGTGGCACGGATTCGGTTAAAGATATTGTTGTTGAGCTGGTGCAGATTTTTCGCCCATTGTATGTATCTGTCTCGCCGCGCTATTACGCACAAAAGCAAGTTTTCGACGATAAGCTTGGCGTGGGTTGGATGCTGTACCTCCCGAAAGTGATTACCGCCCAGCAAGTTCCACAGGCCCAGGCGTTGATCCCCGTTCCCGCTGCTGGAAAGAAGCAAACTGGCACCATCATCGTCAGTGTTGCCGACGAGGTGTTTTCCCTCGACAACCCCGGCCACGTGGAGTTGGCGAACCATATCGAGATGCGCCTAGTAGACCAGGATTTGCTGCCGCGCTACGCGGACCTATAGCTCCTGGCGCGCCGTGAGCCCGACAGCAGCGTTGTGGCAATGTGGAATCTCACTGTCAATGGGAGATATCGAGCTTGCCATAATGGAATAGGATGCCCTGCACGAACCGGTTCTTATTTCGGTAGCCACGAGCCTTCACTCGCATTACTCGGATCTGGCTATTCAGGGCTTCAGCTCCGGCGTTGGACACCTTCAAACGCATAGCATTGAGAATACCCCAGAGCCGCGCCTCGATCTGATTGGCGACTCCGCGTAAGGCTGTGATGCCAGTGCTGCGCGCCGCTTCGATCCACACCTGCCACGCCTTGGTCGACTGTATCGGGTGATAGCCCGTATGCCGTATCTCGCGCGCCTTTTCTTTGAGCATCCAGGCCATGGCCGTGTCCAACAAGCTGGCCGATAACGCCTGCATGCGTGCACGCGCAAAGTCTGATAAATGCGAGCCACGCCGCCGCCAGTCGTAGCGGCTGCGATGGATATCGCGGCGCAGCCCATAGTCAACCCGATGCAACTCGCTCTTGCGGGTATTGTCTACGGCCTCGCTGAGCGCCTTGGCCACGTGGAAGTGATCAAACGCCACTTTCTCTGGGGCATCAGGCAGGCTGTCCAACGCAGCCTTGATATACGCGCCACTCATGTCCATGGACACCGATTGCAGTTGCTTGCAACGCCGACGCCCCAGCGCTTTGAAGTAGCGGCGCAGACTCTCGGCCGCTCGGCCATCTTCCACCGCGAGCACGCGCTGCGCCGACGAGACGATTGTCACGTAATCCCGCCCTTTGGCAAACGCAACTTCGTCAACACAAATGTGGGCGTCGCTGGCGACGCGCGCCGAAGCAGCCCCCGGGTTACCGCCCGACGCAGAATGCCGTCGATCGCGCTCCAACTTAACCCCAAGCGGCGACTGACCGCCTGGATCGTCGTTTCGCGCAGCCAATCCAGCACCATCATCTCAAACTTCTTGGTGTAGCGGCTGTGGCTGCTGGCCCAGGCGATGCTCACTTGCACACAGCCATGCTCCGGGCATTGCACCCGAGGAACATCGGCTTCTATCCACGTCTGATACTCGCAGGTATCCAGGTGCCGCCAACGGCGCGCTCGACTGTCGTATCCAGGACAGATCTGCCGGCAATGTGGGCATCGCAATGGGCTGCCCGGCTCCGGACAGATGAACACCGTTATGGTCTTCAACGCCTCGCTCACCGTCACATTCAACACCCGCCACGGCTTGCGCAGACCGAGAATTTTCGCGTAGAGATTCGCATCGCTCATGCGCATATTTAACCGCAATCACGCGCTTCTACCCACTCGGCAGGCTTACCCACACACTTCAATGAAGACCCATATTCATACAGTGTATTGCCGGCAATCCGTTGTTTTTATTGTTATTTCCATCGGTTGGAAATTAACGGAAATCGCCATTGGTGCCCGAGACCGGAATCGAACCGGTACGGCCTTGCGGCCGAGGGATTTTCTTACCACTTCGGCTTTCGCCGCCAGCGCGAAAACGCTGTTCGTGGTCTGGAGCACGCCTTCACCATAGCCTTGCGGCCTTAGGTGCCCGCCGTCTGCTCTCTACACCTTCCCCGGTTTTTCAACCGGGGCTTGGCTCGGCGTTGGCTCGGAACAGGTCCAGGGCGTTCGCCGAATTTGACGGGCTACACCTTTGGAGTTTCCTCCAAAGGGCTCAAATTAGTTTAAGTCCCTTGTGTCTACCAATTTCACCACTCGGGCGTTGCGCGGCCCATGCAGGGCCGGCAGCGGGCGTGACTATACCATCTTGGGCGCAGGGGCATTGGCCCGCCCCGGGGAAATCCGGGTAAGCACGCCCCCGCTTAACGCCTATTTCCGGCCGAACAAGCGGCCCAGGAACCCGCGCGGCGAGGCAGCGGCCTCTTCCGCGGCCTGGGCCCGGCGCAGCGACAGGTCCTGGTAATTGGCTTTGCCGTTCTGCTGGTACGAGGCGGCGGCCTGGCGGAAAGCCATGGCCGATTCGGCATGGCGCTTCAAGTGGCCGTAGATTTCTCCCCGTGAAAAGAGGGCCCAACTGCGGTAGTCGGGATCCAGCCCGACCAGGCGGTCGCACGCGGCCAGGGCTGCTTCATACTGCTTGGCCGCATTCAACGCGTTGATGCGTTCGGCGTGCAGCGGGCCGCTGTCCGGCCACTTCACAAGAGCGCGATCGGCATCGGCCACGGCTTCGGCGCCGCGGCCCAGGTTCGTCAGGGCGTCGATGCGGACCCGGCGCCATTTCAGCCAGTCGGGGTCCAGGGAAATCGCTACTTCCGACAGAGGCAGGGCTTCGTCGTAACGTTCCAGGCGGGTCAGCATGTCGGCGGCGTTGCCGGGCAGGAAATCGTTGTCGGGCGCGATCTCGTAGCCGCGCAGGTAATAGGCCAACGCTTGCTCCCAGTTGCGCTGGTCACGCTGGGCGTTGCCCGCCACGAACAGCAATTGGGCGTCGCCGCTTTCCATCGGGTCCAGCCCTTGCAAGGCCTTTTCGGCCAGTTCGGGGTCGCCGCTGCGCACGAATTCGCGGGCCTGTTCCTTGCGGCCTTCCCAGCCGGAGTCCGACAGCGCGTCCAGATGCCGCCACAGCGGCGCGGCTTCGTCCGCGCGGCCCAGCCGGTGCAGGGACCGCGCCTTGCCTTCCAGCGGCCAATCCCAATCGGGCTCGCGGCGCAGCAGGCTGGTCCATTCCTCTACCGCGTCTTCATGGCGCTCCAGCGCTTGCAGGCACGAGGCCCGGTTGTGCTGGATGGCGTTTTCCTCGCCCAGGATCGCGCGGGCGCGGTCGAACATCGCGATAGCGTTCTTCAGGTCGCCCAGGCGGCGGTAGTTGTTGCCCGCGTCGTACAGGAACCCACCGTTATTGGGCGCCAGCGCGACGGCGCGCTGATGGTAGGGCAGCGCGTCCTGGTAGCGGCCAGCGTTATGCAGGTTGGAACCGATATAGCAATGCGGCGCCGCGGCGGACGGCCGCAATTGCGAGGCGCGGGTCCAGCATTCGATGGCGGCATCCAGGCGGCGGTCGTTGATCAGCAGATAGGCTTCGGACATCATCAAGCCGAAGTGCGAGGGCGCGCGCTGACGGCCTTCGCGCACGATGCGCCAGGCCTCCTGCTGTTCGCCCGCGTCATAGAGCGCGGTGGCGCGTACGCACAGGGCGTCGCTGCACTGCGGGTCCAATGCCAGCGACCGGGCCAGGTCGGCATCGCGCAGCGCGTGGGCGCCGCGCTTGTCGTGATAGCGGGCGCGCAGGGCCCACATTTCGGCGGAACCGGGCTGTTCGCGCACGCCTCGTTCGCACAAGGCAAGCATCTGCGCGTGGTCATGGCCGTCATCGGCGCGGTGGATGGCTTCGATCAGACTCGACATGCAAGGCGTTCCGTATTCAAGGGGCTAGCGCACAAAGGCGCCGGTGTCGTGGCGGCAGCTGTAGGGACGATCGGCGCGGGCGATGTCGTCGCTGCCGCATTGCCAGCGGCGGATGCCGCCGCCTTTCTTTTCCGAGCGCAGTTCCGGCAGGTACATCAAGTGTTTGCCGGCCAGCGTGGGGAACCCGTCAGTGCGAGGCTCGCCAGCGATCGTCAGCCGCATCACGCCGTTGACGGGATTGAACTCCAGCTTGGAGAATCCGCTGTTCTGTAGCGATTCCTGGGTCATGCCGATGTCGGCCATCGTCGCGGGGAAGGCCTTCTTGCTGCGGTAGTGGTTCTCGACCAGCATGCGGATGGGGTCCGACACGAGGTCGAACCGGCGGACGTCCGCGTGCAAGGGATTGTCGCCATCGTTCTGGCTCATCACGCCGACGCCGATCACCACGCCACCCAGCACCAGCGCCAGCACGCCGAACACGAAGAACAGGAATTTGCCTGTGCCGGTGACCGCGGGCGTCTTGGCGACCGCCGACTGCACCGCGCGCGGATGCGCCCGGCTGGCGACGACGTGCGTGCCGGCCAGGGCGTTGTGCATCGACCGTTCACCGAAGATGGCTTGCTGGATGTGGTGGAACAGGCCCGGCAGCGCAAGGTTGAGCGTG
>LNAP01003213.1_pt1 | contig 31615 bp, 51 predicted proteins | sample 602601 | NCBI WGS metagenome assembly LNAP01 (sample SAMN02440304, study PRJNA202911) | soil metagenome | biome: Subtropical and temperate rainforests or woodlands; isolation source: soil samples (1 kg each in a 20% v/v slurry with milli Q water) were... ...
CTCACCAAAATGAGTACATTCGAATTTCTCACAATTAGAAATACTCAAAAAGGGAGCCCTCATGGCAAACAATTTATTCATTTCATACGACCTTCACGAGGCACCGCGAGAGCGATACGAGGCCGTGCAAGCCGCAATTGCTCAGCTCGGAACGGCGGTTTATTTGGAGTTCTCGCTTTTCTACGTGAAATCGAAGTACTCGATTCAGCAGTGCCGCGATCACGTGGCGAAACAAATGACGAAACAAGACAAGCTGCTTGTGATCGATGCGGCCAATGCGATACCGCAAAATATCGAGAGCGAGGCGTGGAAGAAGGTTTTGGCCCTCTGGAATACGTAAGTTATTCATGGGTGACCGCCGCAGGTAAAGCACCGGCGGCCCGCTCTTCTGGCGTCATAGCGGCGCCAATTAAGCAAGAATCCACTTCCGTTATCAGGTCGATATTGGCCGGATGGCACAGAATCTTTGTGTCTTCGGCCAGCTCGAACGGAATGCCGTTGCGCTTGCAGATGGTGCCGGCGGGCAAGGTGAAGGTTTCAGTTTTACGCATGGCTGGCCTCTTCGCCTACCTGGGATGCGGGGTCGTTGGCGCCCTGCCGGGATACGAGGCTTTGGTACAGCGCTGCGAGTTTAAGAATGTCGTTAGCGCCAGCCGGGAACGCTCCGTTCTCCCAGCGGGAGATGCGAGGCTGTGGTATTCCGGTGAGTCGTGCTATCTCAGATTGGGACAGGCCGGAGTCCCGGATTCCTTTGAGGATTTCGTTTGCAGTGTCCATGGCGCATAGATTATACGTTTCCGCATAACTATGCAATACCCAATCGAATTATTCATTAGTGCATAGTGTTGGAATGACACCCAAAGATTTTTTGAAAACGCTCATGGATCGGGCCGGCGACAACCCCAATTCCCTGTCGAATAAAACCAAAGTGCCGCAGCCAACTATTTTTCGCTTCCTATCCGGAACAGCGAAAGAGCCACGTCTCAGCACAATGGAACCAATCGCGAAAATCTATGGAGTCCCGGTAGAGGCTTTTTTCAGCGAAAAAGTTCGCATGGATGAGTTGCGAAAACTGTCGGGAACCAAAGGGCTTATAGAATCTGAGCCCGCGACATCGCCGGCCAAGCCGGAATTATTCTGGCCATTTAGCGCGTCAATCGAAGAGTACAACGCACTGGACGATGAAAAGAAACAACAACTCAATGACCGCGTGACATGGTTCATGGAGGGAGCCCGAGTGGCGCCAAAGAAAAGCGCCTAAGCGAATTTTATTGCTCGTTTACTCTAATAAACTCCTTTAAGATGACGGGAATCTACCAAAAATCAGGAGCTACTGACATTGCCATGGAAAATAAAAAGAAAAGCTTCAACGTGTTCGAGGGAGCGCGTCGTTTAGCAATTCTCGTGGGAATTCTGTTTATTTCTGGATGTGCGATTGCTGCATTCAATGCGCCATCAACAGCATACCTCCATTACTCAATTCACTCCCCCCTATCACCGCCTGTCATGGTCGATGATTGTGGTGCATCAGATAAGAGAGAATATGTCGGCATGGATCGTGTAAAGGGCGCGTCTATAACGCTTTGCTTTCCTCCCTCAGTCTCGAATAGCGGTGAAATGCTCATACCATACAAAGCAACAGAAGACGGCAAGTCGTGGTGGATGGGCGACAAATACTCTCCGGCCGTATCAAACTATACGGAAGCGTTCGCCACATCATTTCGCGGGTCTGCAAAGATCGAGCAAGATGTGGCGTCGGGGCTATCAAAAAAGCGTGGCGAATATTGGTCGGCGACTGCCAAGGTGTTAACGTTCGGCCTAGCCGGTTGGTGGGTTATCGTGTTTGTAATTGGCTGGGTAGCACGCGGCTTTTTAAGCATCCCCCGCGGGAAAGATTTCCGGGAATAGAAAATGGAATCGCTTCTGATCTTCTTTAAAGACCCCAACTTAGATGGTGCCTTTACTATTTCTGATGTCTGGCTGCTTGGAAAATGGCTTGCCTGTCTACCGGGCAACTTGCTTCAACGAGGAATATTGGAATACCTGCCGAGCGTGTCCGGTTTTTTTGAAATCACAGACCAATCGCAATACGGGACAATGGCTTGGATTCTCTCTTCGATCATATGGCTAATCGTGATTGTTTACACCGCCAATAGCACCTAAAAAAAGATACTTCCTCCTGCCAAACTGCCGCCTTTCAGGGCGGCTTTTTTACATCCTTCGAAAATATTATGCGAAAACGTATTGACATGAGTTATTCGTTTACGTATAGTTCACCCATCGACTCACCAACCGCATTCAGCACAAAGCGCAACGGCGAGCCGGGGGATAGTCCTGACGCGGGGACTGAAATAAGCGCGGGACGCATGCGAACGCTCTACGGAGTCCAAGTGCGGTCAGTAAAGATGCTTTGCATCTGAAACCCCATTCATCCGAGTGCTGGGTTTTTCATGCGAGGAAATATGAATAGCGAAGATAAATTCTGGGCAACGTTCTTGGGGGTATGCGGCGTCCTTGTGGTTGCGATCATCGTCAGTGTAGCCGCCTGCAAAATCTACGAAGTCAAGGCTATCAAGCAGATGGTCGTGTCGGGTGCAGACCCAATATCTGCCGCTTGCTCGGTCCGCACCATGAGAGCAGACATCTGCGGCGCACAGGCAGTTCTTGTAGCGAAATAGCCTTTTCCACCATAACCCACCGCCTGCCACCGCGGGCGCTTTGGCAAATCCATTCCTTCGATTGGATTTCCCGAAGCAATACACCAAACGGAGAGAACATGAGCGACACAATCAAGGTACAGATCAAATCCCGCTGGGACGAATCGGTGATCTACGAAACCGATATCCCTGGCGATACGCCAAGCGGCATGCAAACACGGGTTGCGCTTGAAAAGGCGACGCAGGCAAAGGTGGACCTGCGCGGTGCCTACCTGCGCGGTGCCAACCTGCGCGATGCCAACCTGGGCGGTGCCTACCTGGGCGGTGCCAACCTGGGCGGTGCCAACCTGGGCGGTGCCTACCTGGGCGGTGCCAACCTGGGCGGTGCCTACCTGGGCGGTGCCAACCTGCGCGGTGCCTACCTGGGCGGTGCCAACCTGCGCGGTGCCAACCTGCGCGATGCCAACCTGCGCGATGCCAACCTGGGCGGTGCCTACCTGGGCGGTGCCAACCTGGGCGGTGACTTAAAGCTTGCCGGCGAGCGCCCCGTTCTATTCATCGGCCCCATCGGTTCCGTCAGCCGAACGATATTCGCGTGGATAACGGATCAGGGCTTGCGAATTGAAGCGGGATGTTTCTTCGGCACTCGCGACGAGTTTGTCGCGCAGCTGGCCGACGAACACGGCGACAACGTCCACGCCAAGGAATATACAGCTGCGCTGACGCTCATTGATGCGCATGTCGAGCTTTGGACGCCGGCTGCGGAACAGGTCGAAAAGGCAGCATAAACCGCCCTTCCCGGGCATATCACATTACGTAGTGTGGCCACGAAACTTTCATCATGGAGATAGATATGGAACACAACGACGGCGGGCCGTGGGCTCCTGTATGGGAAATGAACGGGAATGGCCAGATGGAACTGACCTGCACAGGGGCGAGTATGCGCGACGTATTCGCAGTCGCTGCGATGCAGGCAGCCGCAACCAATCCAGCCGGTGCTGAGGGATTCACGTTCGACCAGCGTGCTGAGTGGGCATACCAGCAAGCCGACGCCATGCTCAAAGCCCGCCAAGGAGCTTCAAATGGATAAATACCAAACCCTGAGAGAGGCGGCAGTGGCGGCTACAACAGGCCCGTGGGAGCGCCACGACGCTGGTGGGTTTGTCGTGTGTGTTCGTCAGGTTGTCAGTGGTCGAGGCATATGCTCGACCTTCGTGCAGAACCAGCCCAAGACTCCGGCAGGATGGGAGAACCAGCGGCACCAGAATAATGCCAACTCGGAATACATCGCAGCCGCGAACCCCGCCACCATCCAAGCCCTGCTTGCCGAGCGTGATGCTTTGCGGGCAGTCGCCGAGGAAGTAATCGCCCGGCTCGAAAATTACGAACGACACGGCGAGGTTTGTCCGTTTGAAGGCGAGCCCATGATCTACGCGGCAACGCTCATCGAACTGGGCGAACAAGCCCGTGCCGCCCTATCCCAATAAAGACCCACCCGGCAGGCAATGCCGGGGTCATCATCGAAGCGGCGGCGTGGAAGGTAGTTACGCAGCACACGCAAAACTGGAAATATGCCGGGAAACGTAAACCGGGGAAGAAACGTGTCACCCCGCTTCCAGATAACTGCGGGGGTTGATAGCCGAGAGACGTGCTGACAGTTTCATGCTGGGTTGGTGTCCAGCCCGCTTCGATGATGGCAGCAGTACGGCGGTGTCCCGTCTGACACCCAACTACAGCGCCCGTCCGGAGCCTGACGCCTTGCGCGTGAATCCGGGCAACGAACACCCCTCATAACTCCACTCGGAGAATCACATGTCACACGTACTTGAACGGGACGGCCTCGCCGCCTGCCCGGATGATCCCGCGCGCACCGCCGCGCCGGCCGGCATGACAGCCGCCCAAGAAACCCAGCTCGCCGAATGGGCAGCCGCATATGCCTGGATGGTGCGCGAGAACGTCAAAGAGACGCTGCGCGGACGCACACGTAGCACGGCAGTGATGTACGGTGGCATGCTGCACCACAGCCCGGCAAAGGACATTGCCGAGGTCTTGCAAGACAGCATGAGCTACGACGATATCGCCATCTTGATCGCTGCGACCTACGACCCAGCGTCCCAGGATAAGGGCCGGGCGCTGGTCAGCAAGTTGATCGATGGCCTGGCCGAAAGAACCGGCGTGCGACTGGCAGAAGTAAAGGCCAATAACGAGGGGCTTGGATCATGAAAAAGATTTGGGATCGAATCACTTTGATGCAGTACGCAAACGACGAAGACGACGGCCGTATCGGCCCCGATAAGGTGCTGGGCACGGTCGTCACGTTCCTGGCCATCTGCGGCGCCTACTTGATCGCTTGCGCGCTGGTGAGGGGCTGACATGACGAAAATTACACATACACCCGGGCCGTGGCATGCCGATAATGCCGGCCGTATCTGGCGCCGCCATCCGTCGGAGCTTTATGAAAACGGCGGCGGCGTTGCTGGCGACAAACCTGTTGCCACGGCGAATATTGGCTGGATAGGCGAGGACGTAACAGGCTACCCGATTGAAGCCAATGCCCGTCTGATCGCTGCCGCGCCGGAATTGCTCGAGGCTTTGCAGATGGCGGCACAGTCAGGCGGTTTTCAGTACATGCTGCACGAAACGCGCGATGCAATTGAAGCAGCAATCGCCAAAGCCACCGGAGAATAATCATGGGTGCAAACGAAGAATTCTTAATCAAGCGTCAAAAATATATCGGCGGCAGTGACGTGGCCGCCATCCTGGGGGTTTCCCCATACAAGAATGCCGTCGATCTGTGGCTGGACAAGATCACACCGCCCCGCGAGGACGGGCGCAACTGGCAAGCCAAGGCGCGCGGTACGCGCATGGAACCGTACATCGTGGACATGATCCGCGAAGAGCACGGTATCACAGCCACCCGCCGCGGCGAGCGCTACATCGACAAGGAATTGCCATTTCTTGCTTCCGAAATCGATTTTGAATACATCGATGGCGCGGGAGTCGTGCAAAACGGTGAAATCAAAACCGTCCACCCGTTCAAGAAGAAGGAATGGGGCGAAGAGCTCACCGACTCGCTGCCGCTGCACTACGTCGCCCAGGTGCAGCACGGCCTGGGCGTCACCGGGCGCCAGGTCTGCAAAGTTTTTGCACTGATCGGCGACGAGCTCAAGCCCTACGTTGTCGAGCGCGACGATGAGCTGATCGAGGCCATGCGCGCGCGGTGCAGCACATTCTGGAACGATTATGTGATCCCAAAAGTGCAGCCGCCGCTGGACTTCCAGCAGCCTGATAGCGCCCTGGAAACGCTCAAGCGGCTGTATCCGGGCACCGACGGAACGGTTATCGAGGCCAATCCAATGGATGAGCATTGGCGCCGCGTCATGGAAGAAGCCAAAGACATGGCCAAGCACTACGACAACATCATCGCCGGGGCCCGGGCGCATGTCCTGACGCGCATGGGTAACGCAACAGCGCTCAGTTTCAACGACGGCCAATCATTTATTCGCAAGGTTATTAAAAAGAAGGCGTGCAGCGTTGATTATGCCGCCACCCAATACATCGATTTCCGAATCGGAAAACTCAAGGAGTAAGTAATGTCCACAGCAGCCCTAAAAGCCGTCGCCACCGGCCAAGCCAGCAAGCAGCAACTGGAAAACATGCGGCCCAAAGATCAAATTTCATTCTTACTCGATAAGAAGAAAGGTGAAATTGCCAAGATGCTGCCGAAGCATCTGACAATAGACCGGCTCTTGAAAGTAGCGCAGATCGCAGCCACCACCACCCCAACCTTGGCCAAGTGCGATGTTGCCAGCCTCGTCGGCGCGATCGGCCAATGCGCGCAAATGGGCCTGGAACCTAATACCGTACTCGGCCATGCCTACCTTGTGCCGTTCAACACCAAGCGCAAGGAGGTGGGTCAATAGCGTGCAGGTGATCATTGGCTACAAGGGCCTGATTGATTTGGCGCGCCGCTCCGGTCAAATCGTGAGCATCGCTGCGCATGAAGTTTGCAAAAACGATCAATTCGACCTTGTTTATGGGCTTGAGGAAAACTTAACGCACCGCCCTGCTATGGAAGCCCGTGGCGAAATTATTGGGTTTTACGCCGTGGCAAAACTTGTCGGCGGCGGCCATGCATTCGAGTTCATGAGCGTGCAGCAAGTGCGTGAAATCATGCTCGGCACCCAAAGCAAGGGCAATTACGGTCCATGGAAAGACCATTTTATTGAAATGGGCCGGAAGACTGTTGTGCGTCGGCTGTCCAAATTCTTGCCACTGTCGATTGAATTTCAGACGGCCTCAGCCCTTGATGAAATGGCCAGCGCTGACCGTGACCAGCACCTTGACGACAGCAACACCATTGACGGTGATTTCGTTTTCTCCGGTGGCGACAATTACGAAACCGTCGATCAGGACACCGGCGAAGTCACCACCGCGCCGGCCGCCCAGCAGCAGGCCATCGGCTACGACTACAACGCCCTGCTATCCCAGATCCAAAAGGCCGGCAGCATCGAAGCCCTGGACTTGATCGGCGACGAGCTGCGCGACCTGCCGGACGGCACGGACCGCGTGAAGCTGGAAGCGGCATACAGCGAACGGCGCACCGCCCTGACCAACGCCGAGTAACCCTTTCCGGGCGCCCAGCGGCATCCCCTCAATTACACGTCGCTTTGCCCGCTGCTGGGCGCCCACCCCAATACCACCACCAGAGGAAACCCACCCCATGATGTTTTCACTTGAAAGACAGAAGGCCACGTTCGCCAGCTGGAACGCCCGCACAGAACTGCATGGCGATGAACGTGTCCCGGCCGCCGATATCAAAATCGACTTTGCCGCCAGCAACGATATTCTGAGCGAGTTCGACCCGGCGCTTAAATCGGCGTTCTACCGTGAGCCGCACCCTGGCGAAGAAGACTTGGTCGACCGCGCCGGCGACACGCCGCAGCTGGCCCGGCTGCGCTTCCCCAGCATGAAAAACCCCATCAAATGGGATACCAAGCTGGTCGGCGCCACGGTCACCATTCACTACGGCACCGGAGGCCCTTCGGATATCGTTCTCGCAGAATGCACGGTCGATAACCTCGTTTTTGATCTGCAAGACGGTGGCACGGTCATTACCTCGCTGCGCATCCAGTGCAAGCCGAACGAGGGTCAGGCCGGCAAGTTATACGAGCTCAACGGCAATGAAATCGATGTGACGATCGAGCCGCCCCAATTAGCGGCAAACCCTTTATCACCACCACGGAGCCCGGCCAATAACCGGGTCGTTTTTTGCCGAGATTGAAATGAACGCAATACAGCACCAAGTCCAGCAAACGCTGCTGGCTGCGCCGCGGATGAGAACTACGTTGCGCCTGAGCGATTCCGAAAGGCTGCGCATTGTCCGCCTTCACAAGCAGGGCAAGTCGCATCGGCAGATTGAGCAAGAGGTCGGCCGGTCCCGCATAACGATAGGAAAAGTTCTGCGCCAAGCGGCGGAGATCAGAAAAGGATGGAAATCATGACCAAAGAACATGAATCGCATGCCCCGGACGTGGCAGCCGGCCTGGTCGCGGCCCTTCGCACCCAGCGCCAGATTGACAACGGCGGCTCCCTGGTTGCGGTAAGCCGCCAAGCGGTTGACGAAGCTGCGGATATGCTTGACAAGCATAGCGAACTCGCTGCCGCGCGCATTTATGAAAGCTGCGCTCGGATAGCCGAGCGTCATCCCTTTTCGCCGTGCGTTGGCGCCGCTATCGCTGCAAAGATACGCTCCGCCCCGCAGCCGCCCGCCAACATCCAGAAAGAGGTCGATCGGGATTGGGAGCTGAAATGCGAGGCATGCGACGGCACAGGCCATATTGATGTCGAGCATCAGGTTGCTGAGCGGCAAACTGACGTTCAGACGTTCCGGGAAGTATGCGAATGCTGCGATGGGCGCGGCTTCATGTTCGCCTACAACGATATCCCAGGGATTGAATCTTATGCCCGCGGTAGCATCCGTCCCGCCAGCGCACAGCCCAGCGTGCCGGATGATGGCGACAGCATTTGCGTCTGGTCGGTTTGGTTTCGACATAACAAGGCGAAATACACTACCGAAAGACAAGCGGCCCTTGCCGCGTGGAATGAGGCGATCCGCTGGAGAGCATCGGTCAGCCCACCACCAGACGGGCAGGCACAGCAGAAATCGATCATTCAGCGCCTTGAGCGCACGCTGGCCGGCCACCAGATCGGTCACGACCAATCGGACGGCGGCGAGGGGTTTATCAAAGGCTTTGCTGAGTGCACCCGAATTCTGAGGGAAATCTACGAGGGGAAGGGTCATGCCTGAAAAGAAACACCACTACGACCTCACGGAAGCCATAGAGATTATTGAGCGCCTCAAGGCAGAGCGTGATGATCTCAAGTCTCGATTGGCACAGCAGGGCGCCGACAAGGTGGAAGTGCAGCCAGTGGGTTATTTCCAGAACGTCAACAGCATGAATGGACTACCGCCGCAGTATGAGCAAGTCTCCGCCGTAGCCAAAAGCGAAGATGATGTGTTCCCGCTGTACCGCGTTCACGTTGCCGCACAGCCCGACCCGGCGATGGCGGGGGAAGTCTCTCTCCTAGGCGCGGCAAATCTCGGACTCAATGCGCTACATGAATGCATTGTGCCCAAAGGCGCAGAGGTACAAGTCAGTGATGCAATGCGGGCGCTGAGATCCGCCATCAATGCGCATACTGATCTACGCGTTCAGCCAGCCAACGCGGATGATGTGCAAACCGCCGCGGCCCAGGACGTGCTGGCCGAACGACGGCGCCAGATCGAAGCTGAGGGGTGGACGCCAGGGCGCGACGATCAGCACGACGCAGGAGGCCTCGCCGCGGCGGCAGCGGCATATGCCCTGCATGCAGCCGGCTTGGTATATCCATGCAGCCGGGACGAAAATGGCAATGCGCAGCCGTACATGTGGCCATGGGATAGCAAATGGTGGAAGCCCACGACGCCGCGCCGCGACCTTTTAAAAGCGGCCGCCCTGGTTCTGGCTGAGATTGAACGCATAGACCGGGCTGTCGCGCGGCAGGGAGACCAGTCATGAAATCCTTTATCAAACGCTTGCTCTGCAAGCATGGGCCATGGCGCATCTTGGGCATAGCTTGGGATGGTGAAACGACAGTGGAATGCCGGCAATGCGGCAAAATCAAACGCGTTCCGCTGGGAGGTGGGTCATGAAAATGGCAAAAGCAAACGAACAGGATCTGGAGGCAGCGAATGCCGTGGCTCGCATCCTCGAAGAGTTGGATAAAGGCTACATGCCGTCCAGCGGCGATGATGACGAAACGGAGTTTTTCGATCGATACGACCGTGAGCAGTGCCAGCGCGCACTGATAGCCATTCTGGATGCAGCCGATCGCGGCAGTTTATTCCGCGTCACATTTGGGATGCTTGTCCTGCTTGACCCGCGCAACAAGGTCGTAGACCCGGACGCCGATACGCTGGAAATCCATCCCGAGCATATAGCCAATGCGGATGCCGCCCGCGAACTAGAGCGCACCCGAAACGGGGCAAAGGTTATGGAGCGAACGTTGGAAGATGCGCAGGTCGAGATTGCGGACCTGAAATCGAAGCTTGCCGACGCCATGCAGGACAACATCAGTCTGCTACACCTGCTCGCTTTAATTCGCGAAGCTGTAGGCGACAACGGCAAGCATATGCAGGACGAGCTGGTGACGTTTATCCGCGACCAGCGCCAAGGACACCTTGCCCACATCGCCCTACTTAAAGCCACGCTCAAATCAGAGCGGGTCGAGGCGGATGCAATGCGGGAAGCGCTACGGCCGTTTGCAGACGATGCCGCTGAGTGGGGTCACGTGATTAGCGATCACCGGCCTATGTTCTGGCAACTGGCCAGCAGCCCCGAAGAAGCGAAATTCACCGTTGGCGACCTACGCCGCGCCGCTGCGCTATTGGAGAAATCATGAACGAATGCATCGTAATCAGTGTGCATCACACCCTGCGCAATCACCGATACATCACCCTATGGGCGCCTAACGATTGCGGCTATCGGTGGAGACTGTCGGGCGCTGGCCGATACCCACATGACCAAGTCATGTCGATGCTGGACTACTACAACTCTGGCAGCAACATTACCGTGCCCGCCGAGGTCGTCGAGCGACTGGCCCGCCCTGGCGATCCACGCGACTTTGATGGAGTGACTATTGATATGCCGGTGTCAGAACTACTTGCAGTCCCCAACAATAAGGGGATCTGGGAGCAGCTTGTGGCGAACATGGTAGCACCAGCCAAATATAAGCCGTGGCCGGACTATCCCGGAGCGCGGCGACGTAAGGAGGCGGCATGACCACCACACCCAACCTACCGCCGCTGCCTGAGGCCGATGAAACCGCGCGCGGATACTGCCAGCAGGATGTCCGCGAAATCCAGCTCGCCGCCTACCAGGCCGGCAGGGGTGCAGCCCAATGGCAGCCGATCGAGACGGCGCCGAAGGATGGCACAGACATAATGCTGACAGATGGTGAGTATGTGACTGTTGGACATTGGTATTACGAAGCGCCGTCCATCAGAGAACATCGTGATCTAGAAGGCCGTTGGATAGGCCAGGATGAAAGCGACGGTTATGAGGGCTGGCTTGACTGGCTTGGCGGAATCCCATCCACGCACTGGATGCCGCTGCCGCCGTTTCCGAAAGGCGGTGCCCAAATCGCCCCAAAAACCGGGGCACGCCGCATGGATGCTGGCTCTACGGTGGTGACCAAAACCGGCTGGGATCTGTATCGCGAGGCATATCCACCCGATGACGGATACGTGCCGTGGTGCGAACTGGACGATGCGGATAAAGCTGACTGGAACGCCAAAGCAAAGGAGCGAGCATGAATCGATCAATGATGAGAATGTCCCGGCGGGTGCTGGAAGCTGAAAACCGCAACCAGCCGCCGTCGCTGGCAGAGGTTCCGATTGCAGCATGGCCGGCTTCGGTCCCGCCAGGACTGATTCAAGTGTGGCGCAGCCGAGGCTTCCTCGTGCAGGCCTATGAGGCCGAATCGCCCGCCCTGTTCAGGCTGTCCGTTAACCGCACGTCGATCAATGGCGATCAATGGGTGGACAACATAACATGGGACGATTTGCAGCGACTCAAGCGGGAGGCGGGTTATGGCGACTATGACGCCATTGAGGTCTACCCGGCAGACAGGGACATGGTGAATGTGGCAAACATGCGCCACCTATGGTTGCTTGAGCCGGGACATTTGCCCTTCGCTTGGCGAAAGCGCACGTGACCGACACCGCGTTACGAATGCTGGCCACTACGGCCAGCGCATGGAATCTACCCCGGCCATGAGCCGGGTTTTTGATGGGAGTCCGTATGGATAACATGGTCATGCAGCCGGTGCAGGCCGCCGCCATGCTGGGCGTGAGCCGTAGCATGCTGTATAGCTTGGCCGCGCCAGAAGGCCCAATACCGTGCGTACGCATCGGCAAGCGCGTAATATTTGACCGCACAGACCTATTGGAGTATCGAGACAAATGCCGATTTATAGAGACAAAGAACGCGGTTGTTTCGTCTTTGAATTCGACCGCCGTATCAATAAAAAACGAGTCCGAGTTAGAAAGCATCTTCCAAAAGCTTGGCGTCAAGCCCAGGCGGACAAGTTCGACCGGCAAGAAAGCGAAAGGCTCTATGGGATCGCGTCCGGCGTTATCAGTCGTAACCACTCGATAGACGAAGCGGTTGCCGTCTACTTGAAGGATAAAAAACACCTCAAGTCCTACAAAGACACGGTTATCCACATCGCCCAGGTATTTTGGGCGTATCACAACAAGCCCATCAGCGATTTGCCGGAAGTCGCCAGCCTCATCCGCGAAAAGGACACGCACCTTGCCGCGGCGACTTTGAAGAACCGGATTGCGTTGCTTCGGGCGGCATGCCGGTGGGCGTGGAAGAAGCACAACATGTGCGATTTCGATCCGGCGGTACGGCTACAGGTTCCGGAGGTCAAGAACGAGCGCCATGTGTACATCGAGATTGCCGACCTTCATCGAATGCTGCGGCACGTACCGAGCAGGCAAATACGCATGGTGATGGTTGCCGGGTTTTACACGGGCTTGCGGCTTTCTGAGATTTTGCGGTCACAAATCCAAGGAAATGCGCTTGTTGTGCTGGATACCAAGAACGGCACCGCCATCAAAGCCGTGCCGATGCATCCAACGCTAAAGCGCTATCTGAAACAATGGCCCGTAAAATGCGCAAAGTCTACGGTCCAAAAGTGGCAGCGCATCGCCAGGCGCAAAATCGACATGGATCATGTGCACTTCCATGACCTGCGGCACAGCACGGCCAGCGCGCTGATAAACTCCGGAGCTGAGCTGTATGTGGTCGGCCAGGTGCTTGGACATAAAGATCCGAGGTCAACACAGCGATACGCGCATTTGAAGCAGGAGGTCATGCAACTCGCGATCGACAAGATCGGGCAGAAGGTTGCCTAAATCTGGTGGGGACTTTTTTGTCCAAATGCGGGGGATTTGTGGGCAATATGGGGCTTATGGACAACGCGCTCCACTATGACAGGAACACGCCCAATATGCCCACACAGGACTCGAAATCCAGTGTACGTTTAGGCGTACCGTGAGTTCGAATCTCACCCTGTCCGCCAACGAATATGCGGTTCTACAGACATACGAAGCCACTGAAAATAGTGGCTTTAATTTTGAGTAGGTGGGGAAGATTTCGGCCAATTCCGGAAGCTCGCCCAAAATTACGCCCCTCGGCGCTTTTTTTACGCCCGCTTTATGGTAAAAATACTGTTTAACCATACAGTATTCCATCATGCCTGACGCCCCACTTACCCGCGACGATCTTATAGCTATCCGAGATGGACACAAGCGCAACGCCGATGTACGGGCCCTCCTGCGCGAGATAAAGCGCCAGCATGAAATCATTCTCGCTGCAGAGCAACTTCGCCAATCGATAGATCGGGCATGGAAAGAAGAGACCCACAGTCATCTGGCGGGGCTACATTCTCTGCGGGCGTTGCTCCAGCCGGAGCTGGGGCGGTTTCCGACAAACCGGCTCAGATAGTGATAGTTGCCCGCACAAATGCTTCTTGACAGTATCGCCTAAACGATACTATACTCAAGTCATAGTAAAGCAGTACTGAGTTCCGGCAGCTACCGGACGTTCCCAAACCAGGAGCAACATCATGTCAATTCAAATTTCCACCAGCAACCGCATTGAAATCGACGGCAAGTTCACTGGTCTTTGCGTCACGCAAAACCGCGAGGGCACCGTGGTCTACAGTACCGACCACGGTGGTGCGAACTACAAAGAATATGCAATGCCGCACACTCGCTATTCGTTGGCCCACCCCAAGCCCGCAAGCGGCGCAGCCGGGCGCGATCGGTTCGAGTCCGATATCCGAGCACTGATGGCCGCTCTATGAAAACCTACCCTATTCCCGAATCACTAGCCGGCGCCTACCGCGGCGCCGGCTGGGCGCTGGCCGCCGTGCTTGACGGCCAGATTGTCGCGCTGAGCTACGTCGAGGACGTTGCGCCGGCCGTTGCCGAGCAGTTGGGCGGCGCACATGATGCATTTTTCGTCAGACAGTGGCTGGGCACAACCGAGGCAGCGCCAATCGTGCGTGAGCTGCAGGCGCTGGGCAATGTGAGTGTGGGGATGTGTTCAAACTGGGAGTTCGTAGAACAATGACTGACAATCAGTTCGACCTGCTGGCCGGCCTCATGCGCATGACCAGCCAGCCTATTTTGACAGCAGCGCGCCTGGTGCTGATTGCTGGCGAGCGCCAGGCTGATGCAGCGCGAGAAGCAGGGTGTAAGCCGAACAATCTGGCACGAGCTGTTGCGCAACTGCGAGAGGCGCATGAGAAATTGCAACAGGCGTATAGAAATGCTTGACAGTATCGTTTAGACGATACTATGATTCAGTTATCGAACAAACGCCCTGGGGATCAAAAATGAGCCTTTCTCACTATGCGCTTGCAAATTCAATCAACGAAGCCGCTGCATATTTCGCTGCAGCAAAAGAGCTTGATGCGGCTTACTACACGCAAGATCAAATCTTAAAGATGCGCAAGGACTTCGAGCCCAGCAACGAATTTTCGCTTGCCGCTGTTGCTTTTTACAACAAGATTTCGTCTGTAATCGCTGATGCACTGGGGTTCCCCGGGGACGCGGCCGAGTACGAAGATTTTGACGCCTGGGAAGCCGCACAAGACAATCTCAACGGCAGGTCTGGCTGGAAGCATCGCATCGCAAACATCATCAATAATGCTCGCAAAAACAATGACGGCGGACACGGTGATGACAACGAATGGCGACTCATCATGAAAGCCATAAATCCAGAGCTTGAGGCTTGAATGAACGTTATGGACACTATCGTCGTAACTCGGTCAGCTAGAACTGGCGGGTATGAGGTAACGTATAAGCGCGATGCGAGATTCACAACCGTCACTGAGTGCGGAAATGATCCGGAAGCGGCCGCTGCCCTGGCGATACAAGCGCAGATGAAAACCGGCAAGAAAAGGATTATCGCGCCGCGGGAAGTCCGAGAATTTCTTGACCGAGACTGAGGCAATGGCAAATCATCCGAATCGCAGCCATCGCGGCCCAGCAGCCACCCCGACGCCAGAGGAAATCAAAGCGGCGCGCGGCATGCTCACGCAAACCGAGGCCGCCGCCCTGATTCATTCGACAATGCGCACCTGGCAGGACTGGGAAGCCGGCAAGCGGCGCATGCATCCTGGGCTGTTTGAGCTGTTCCGGCTTAAAGCTCAAAAATAGGCCGGGTCTACCTGCAAAGCCGCTCGACCGTCTCATTGTTGAGCACAACCTGCCGCACTATGGGGGTCGGCGTGGCATCGAGTTCGGCCTGCGACTCCCAGCGGATCGTCCGGGCATGCTCGCAATAAGGGACGCCGGCCCTAATCGTCGCCGCGCACCCACTTGCGAGCGCTATCACGGACAGCAGCATCATCCATCGAATCCACTTTATCAGCCACATCGCGGGTCCCCTTCCTGGCCTGGTCGGCCTGTTGGTTGATCTGAGCGTCCATTTCCTGGCGCGCCGCCGCCTTGCCGCCGGCCCTGGCCGCGAACCAGCCGGCCACTATCGCCGCGGCGCCGAGTAGGCATGGCCAGACCTGGCCGAGGATCAAGCCAATCATGGCGACACCCATAGGTTTTCTGGCAAGCGGCCCTTGTCGAGTTTGGCCTGCACCTTGGCGGCCGCCTCGGCTTTGGTAATGGCGCCATCCTTATTCGCGTCCAGCCCGGCATTTTGGCGGTAGGTGGTGGGCTTCTCGGCCAGCTCCCACAGGATCCATCCTTCCGGCTTGCCGATGCCGGCCGGCCACAGGATGGCCATGTACATGTCCGACAGCGTCTTGATGCGCCCCTGGTACGGTTTGAAGTACAGGCGTACATAGTCCAGTTGCTCGACCGCCGTCAACCTGGCCAATGCCTCTACCGTCGTGCCTAGGCCTCGCGCGGTCGCCGGCATGAACTGAATCAGGCCGGTGGCGCCGCTGCCCGCCATATTCTTGATATCCGGCCGGAACGTTTCACCTGATTCAAAGGCGATGCACGCCATCAAATAATCAGGCTCGATCCCCAGGGCGCTGCAAATCTTGAACACCGTCTCCCTGAACGCTGGGCTTACTCTCTTGCCCCAGGCGAGGCTGCTTGACGATGCGGGCGACGATGCCGCAGGCGATGATGGCGTAGCCGGCGTAGCGGATGGCGTCTGGATGGATTGAAGCCCGGATATCAGCCGGGAGAACAGCCCAGATAGAAATTGCAGCATCGGGAAATGCCTCCAAGAATGTGAGAATCGCCGCGCCGGCCAGTTGCAGCCGAACGGACCAGAATTTATGCCACTGCTGCCAGTTGTCGATAAGCTTCATCATTTCTTCCCCGTTGGAATTGGCAGCTGTGAACCCATCACTTGCTCGACGTTCTTGCCGTTGACCAGAAATTCGAGCATTGAAATGCGGGAGTCCATCCGGTATAGATATTCCACGCGGTTCACACCCCACCCCACGACGCCCAGGGACGCCAGGACAGTCGTGCCAAGGATTTTGTGCCATCGCTCCAAGGACGCCGTGCGCTTGTCGAGCCTGGCGACTTCTGGCGCGTTTTGATCGGCCAGCGTGAACAGGCGCCGGATTTCCTTGTCCATGTGCGCCACGTCACGCTGCATGCTAATGACGTTCACCAGCATGGACTTGAGTTCTTGCATATCGCCGGCCAGGTTGTTCAACCGCTCCATCATCTGCGCGACTTGGGCGGCCGTGGGCGAGTCTGTCATCAATAAGGCCCTGTTGGTTTGCATTGAATAAATTATGGCGGGCCGCAAGGGTAGTGCTGGATTTTTGTACCGTTTACCGTTAAAACTCGATACATGAGGAAATGGGAAAGAAACAAATGACAAGAATCTTGATGATGTGCGTGATTTTGATGATGGCCGGCTGCGCGTCGAATCACTACGAGAAAGCCGCAAATGATTTCGACACACGGATCAGTGGCTTTCGTCAATATGCGGACCCGATCATGAATGCCATTGTCGATGGCAGCGTTCAGCCAGTTGATGGGTTTGAAAAGATATCCGCGGCCGCACGTGCTGCCTATCCTGATGATGCCGAGTTCCAAAATATATGGGTATACGCGATTAAAAACTTCTCATTGGCCCAGCAAGGGCAAATGACCGGCGATCAAGCCGGCGGGATTCTCGCTGAACACATTCGAAACTGGAGCAACCGGAAGCAGGCAGAACTGGATGCTGCTGCTAGGTTGGATAGTGAGGAAAAGGAGCGGTGGAGCACAATCGGCATGTACTTAGGCGTCGCGGCGCAATCTGTGTCAAACAGTGCCACAAACGGCTACTACCAAAATCAGTATGTTCAGCCACAATACAACTCCGCGGCGCCATTGATGTATATCAATCCCTATATGAAATCAGATGGAACATTCGTAAATGGCCATCTTCGGACAGCGCCAAACTATACTTGTCTTGATAACCTGAATGGATGCCGATAAGAACATGAAAATAATTACGATGATGTGGCGAGCGACAGAGGTTGATCGGGAAGGCTTTAAAAATTGGTCGGCTGCCGGATGGAGGCAGACCTATCGACCAATTATTCTATCCGCAGGCCTATTATTTTTGTTTTCCCTGATGGCGTGGGGCGTCATCGCGGGAATTGTCGTCCCCGCGATGCGCTATCTTTTCTGATTTCGATCCCTTCCAAACAGCGCTTGTAGGGCCCCAGTGATCTGCGGCAATGGCATATCAACTTGTTTCGATAAGCTCTGAACTATTTTCGGGTTTGCCATTAGCTTCGCCACCACATTTGCGCTCGCGGGGGCCGCGACGATACCTGTAAGCGCAGGAACATTTCCCGTCAACGCCGAAACTATGCCGCCAGTGGTGAGGACGTTTGCCGCTGCCGCGCCGCTTGTCCCGGATGGATTGGCAAAGACTTTCGATCCTTCCCGAATATTCGAGGCCACGCCGGCCAAATTAGCCAGGTCATCCAGCAGGCCAGCATCGCCAGTTCGGCCAAATAGCGCCAGGCGCGCGGGCGGCGACATCTTCGCCCAATTCGTCAGAAACGTTCCTATCGAAAACGCTTCGCCAGTTTCATCTTGATTTCCGGCGGTGGCCTTGCCCATGCGCTTGAGAACGGCGGCGGCCAGGTCCTTGCGGTTCTGCTTCGGAACCGAATTGATGACGCGGCGTAGCACGGTATCACCATCACTCGATCCTTGTAGCGCCGCCTGAAACACTTTTTCCGGAGCGTCCTTTCCGGCCACCAGAGATAATTCATCGAGCCGATTGAGCTGGGTTTTGCTGTAGGTATTCGCCCATGCCCATGCATCGCGCGCCTGCGGCCCGGCGGCGCGCGCGGCGTCTCCCAGATCTTCGGTAAGCGCCCCGTAAAAAGCTCGCCACTTATCGCGCGGGACATCGGATGTGAAATTGGCGTTGTCGATTTCCTTCCCGACAAGCGTGCGCAACTTCTTGATGGACTCGTAGGGAAGCGTTGGTACGGGCCGCGCGGGCTCACCAGCCATTCGGTGCCCATACGGCTTTGCCTCCACTTTGAGATCAGACAGCAGCGCGCGCTCTATACCTTGAATTTTCCCGTTCTTGAACATCGCAGACAAAGCAGGAGCGCCCTCAATATCGGAGTTGAGCGCCTCCAGAGCTTCCTTTGTGCGATTCACTGTGATCGGCGTTTTCGCGGGGAGGAATTCATCAAGCTTGCTGTACAGCCTTGCCTGCTGGGCTTTTACGCCCGCCTTGAATCCCTCCAAGCCCTTTGTGATGGACTCGCCCGCTTCGACCGCTCCGGCGTTGGGAGAAAGCCGGTTCACAATATCATCCACGTTCCTGGCAATCTCGCCAGTTTGAGCTGTAGCTTTCCTGTTGATTACCCCGGCGCCGCCTGGGGTGCGAGACAAAGTACTCTCAAGGGCTTGCGCTAGACGGCCTTCGGTCGCTTGGCCAACCGTTGGGGATGTCCCGGCCTTGCTGAACAGAGCAATATTGTCGGCCATTTTCTGACGGCCTTCACCCGTAGCGCCAAGGGCCACGCGCGGGAGTTGACGCAGGCCGGCTCCGAGCAACGCAGGGCCAGCGCCGGTAGCAAGCCCGGCTGTGATTTGCACCCCTGGCCCCGCCCCAGCCTCGCGCGCGCCACCGGCGCCCGCAGACCCTGCTGCTGCACTTGCCACCTGCGTGCCAGGTGCTAACCCAAGCGCTTTGGCAACGGATTGCACGACAGGGTTTAATGCTTTGGTGCCGGCCTGCGCCAGCTTCGCGACACCGCCCGCCCCGACCATGCCGCCCGCCACATCCTGCGCCACCCGCTCAACGCCGTTTTCAGGTTGCGGCAAGCCCAGCCAGTCCGCTGTTGCGCCGCTGTCGGCTTTGGGTATCTCGGTGCCAGCCAATGCATTTATGACGCCAACCGGGCCGTTCCAAAGCGCGTTCGGTATTGCAGAGGCTCCGGATAATGCGGCGCGCGCCGTGAGGCCTAATTGGCGGCCCACGCCTTGACCCGCCGGCCCGTCCAACCACTTGACTTGCGACATGTCGAGTTTGGGTTTGCTATCCGGCGGCGCATCCAGGAATTTGACCTGCGACATATCCAAAGGCGGCTTCTTGGTCGGCAACGTGCCGGCCTGCGCCGCGGGGAACACGGCGGCCGCCAGCATATCCAGCACACCGGGGGTCTTGCGCACCGTGTTGGTCACATTGACCACCTTGCGGATATAAGCCGGGTCTTCGGCGTACCCGCCTGCCTTGAGGGCTTGCGCGAACTTGGCGGCATCCTCGCCAGCACCGATAGCGTCAGGATACTTTCGCTCGATCAGGCCTGAGAAATGGTCGGCAAAGGCCTCTGGCGTATCGAACTGTCGGTAGTTGTCGCGCGAACCGGTAATGTTGTCGGTGGCGCCGACGCCGCCGCCGGTGAAGTCCTTAATGTTGCCCAGGTTGTTGGTACCCGGGACCACAGACTTGCCCCAGCCGGTTTCAAGCCCCCATTGGCCCAGCAGTATCTGCGGATCGATTTTCAGACGGTCGCCGGCCGCCTTGGCGATGGCGCCGTATTGTTTAGTGAATTCGCTCGGGTTTGCCATGTTTACTCCATGAACTCATAATCGCCGTCGGGATAGATCATGACTTTCCTGCCCTGGTACTCCGCCATCCTGCCGCCCTGGCGCGCAGGGCCCGCTGCCGGTACGCTGGCGCCGCCACCGATGGCTGACCCCACCCGCGTATACTCGTCGTAGCTCATTGGCTGCAATCCGAAATTGGAGCGCAGGTTTTCGTTCTGGGCGATACGCAGCTGGACGGCGCGCTCGTTTATTTTCTGTATCTCCCCCAGGCGCTGCCGCACGACCTTCGGGTCATTGATATTTGTCAATAGTTCGTTCCAGGCGCGCTGGGCGTCGCCATCAGTCTGCACGCCCTTATTCAGGCGCAGCGAGTCATTGCGCAGCTTTTCGAGCGTGGATTCAAAGCTTTGCAGGTTGCGGCTTTCCTCGCTGCTCATGCCCATATTGTTGCGCGCCTTATTGGCCAGGTTGCTGAAAAGCCCAAGGTCGAGGCGCCCGTCTTGCAACTGTTGCGCGAATGAACCAAGGTCGGCATTGATCGATGAAGCCGTGCCGATGGCGTCCAAGTGATCCTGCTGCACCTTGAGTGCCGTAGTCGGCATGGGCTTGTCTTGATAGGGTAGCGGCTGCCCGTTGCCCATCGTCACAGGGCGAGCCGTGCCTGTTTGCTTGTCCACGATGACGCCGCGATTCATGTCGTATTGCGTGTTCTGGCCACCCTGCTGGCCGCGCTTATATGCGACCTCTGCCGCGGCTTTGTCGCCAAACAGCGCCGTCAGCGCCGGGTTCGCTGCGCTGATGCTCCCAGTCCCGGCGTCCATCGCATAGCCGGAGTCGCCCACGGCCTTGAACGGCTCATAGGTCTTGCCGGCGGCCGCCGCTACCAGCCGGTTCTGATTGGCCAGGTCGCCCGCATTGCCAGCCTGTACGCCCTGCCCCGTCAGGTCGCCGCCCTGCAGGTTCGGCAGCATGCCGGCCACATTACCCTCGCCGGTCGCGCCAAACAACCCAAGCCCGACGCGCAGGGCGTTGGCAAATGTGGGATTGCTCTTGATATGCTCGGCAATCTGGGGGTCGTCCAGCAACGCAAAAGGATTCTCGCGACTGTTGTTTGTCATGCTCAGGCCGCGCGCCTTCTCCGCGCTTTCGGCAGTCTGAGCGCCCATCAACGCGCCCTGGGCGCCGGCCTGCTGCTTGATCGCGTTCAGATTACCAAACGCTTTGATGGCCGGGCTCAATGAAGAGGCCAGGCCACCAGCGAATCCACCGCCCATTGGGATTGTCGTTTTCATCAGCCCACCTCAGAGTTTGAACCCGGGAGTTACAGTTAAATTTGACAGCGACTTGTTCGGAGCGCCGCTCCAAACGTTGCCGACGGCAGCTTTTTTCAAGCCATCGAATGCACCCATCAGGCCGGCGGTGCCCACACCTTGCAGGATGGTGCCCCCGAGCATCGCACCGCCGCTCGGTATGCCGGCCGCATTGATGCCGATCTGATCCGCCGCGGTCTGCCCGCGGGAGAAGTTCCCAAGCATGCCGATTTTCTGCGCCGTGTCGCCCAGCCCAATCGCTTCATTCTGGCGCAACTGCCCGGCCGATCCGATGCGCCCGAAGATGCGCGCCAGCGATTCGGCCGATTTCATTTGCTCGGCCTGGGATTTGGCCTTGGCCGTCGTGTAGTCCTCGGACACGTCGCCCTGCACGCTGGGCGCTTGCTGGCTGGCCGCGGCTTGCTGCACCGGTGCGAGCATTTCCTGCGTCAACTGCTCCCCAATCTGCGCTTGCTTATCCTGGCGCGTTTGCGGGGCGAATTCCAGGGCCTTATCCATAGCCACGTCTTCGGCTTCGCGTTGCAGGGCCTGCTGGCGCTGCAATGATTCCCGGATTGCTTTCTGCTGATTGGATGCCGCGCTTTGCTGCGCCTGGTGTTGCATAAAGGCGCCGCCAAGCATCGAAACAAGCGCCGCAATTTCTAAACCGCCCATATCACTCTCCCTTTAGCTGACCTGGCCACCGTACTGGGTACGGGTCGAATTGATGTTGCCGCCCTTATTTTGGTACGGCCCATACCCGTTCTGGAACGCTTGCATCTGCTGGTTTTGCAGGTACGCCTGCGTCAAGTCACCAAATACATTCCCGATCGTCGCCCCGCTGGTTGCGCTCTTGGCGTTCGCGGCGTTGGCGTCCAGCCCGGCCAGGGCAATCTGCTGTATCTGCCCGGTGTCGATGCCGGCCTGTGCCATCCCAATCAGGTTTTGCCGTGTACGCTCGTCTTCCGTACGCAGGTCGGCGCCCGCCTGCTGGCCCAGGCCAGTGGCCTTCATCAAGCCTTCGTTCTGCAAGCGGGTGATTTCCGCGTTGCTGTCCACGTCCGCGGAACCGCCAGACAACCCCGCGCGCGCCAAGCCAAAGCGGTTTTGTCGCTCTGCCTCAGCCTGCTGGCGCAGGACCTCATCTTGATTCAGCTGCGTCACGGCTTGCTGCTGCTGGTCGTACATGCCTTGACGGTCTATGCCCTTGATGGTTGTCTCGGTCCCGGTGTACAGATTGCCGGCCTGGGCCGCTTTCTGCGCTGCGCTTTGGTCCGGCATTGTGTATGTCTCATACTCCGGGTGCGACATACCCTCATTGGGTGATGTGTCGCGGCCGGTCGGCCGCGAAGTCGTTATTGTGGGTGGCACGTAAATCGAACCGTCTGCGTTGTAATAGGTCTGCGCAGGGTCGTAGGCGCCAGCTTGGCCAAGGCCAGCAACAGAAACATCATTCCCGTTGAATATGGCGTTGATCTTCTCGATTGCTGCCGCGGTGCGGGCCTGACGGTCGGCTTCCATTTGCGCTGCACCGCCGTCGCCGCCACCGCCGCCCTTGCCTGGGCGTATACGACCGGCGCGGGCTGCTGGCCAAGCATTGAGCGCCGGGCCGCCAATAAGCAAATGATCTACAGGCTTCATAATTTTGTCCTCACCAGTCGGTACGTTTCTTCAAATCCATATTTGTGCAGCAGGCGGGCGCCGGCTGGGCTGCATGATGCTTCAATACAATCAGCGCCGGCCAACTTGGCAAACACCTTGAGCCTATCCAGCAGGCTGGCTGCCACGCTTTCGAAATCATCGCCGGCGAGCGCAATAATGTTGACGGCCGTCATGTTCGGGTAGTAGATAAATTCAAACGCAAAGGCGATTACAGCCTCGCTAGCGCGTTCGCAGTACCCGATTGTCACCAGGCCCTTCTTGGCTCGCTCAAAGAGCTGGCGCGGCGTAAATTCAGGCACTTGCGGCACGCGCTCAAAGATTGGCAGCAGACGTTCGTATTGTGCGTCGAGATCGGCGGGGTCTTGGATAAATGTTGCTTTCATGCTATGGCGCCAAGCTCCTCATAAAAAATCGTGACCGCGTCGAGCCGGAACGGCTTCTTCGTCAGGTTCTTGAACCGCAAGGAAAACTCGGTGCCGCAGCCTTCCATCGGGATCATGCCGCCCGGCCTGGTATTGCCACGCAGGCGAATGATCGGCGTGTAGCAAAGCGGGTCTCGCACGTCAAAGCCGATGGAAAAGTCGCACTCGCCTTCCATGACGATATCCACGCCCATGAGGCGCTTGAGCTGGCCAGGCGACTTCAAGTCCATGTACGGCAGCTCAAGCGATACCTCGAAGGGCTGGCCGTCATCGTCGTAGGCGTCGGGCGTGAACCGGTACACGACATCGCCGGATCGGAAGTACAACTCGCCGTTGAGTTCCGCGAACGCGTCAACCGTAAATGGAATGGTGTAGCGCGACCAGGCCGCGATCTTGGACGAGCGCGACACCGAGTACACGAACATGATGCTGCCGACGATGCAAATATATTGGCCGGTGCCGTAGTGAAAGAAGGAATTCGGCACGAATGGCGTGTTCCGGATGGCCGGTCGCACCAAGTCATCGATGGGAGAGCCGACATCAACGTCGGCCAGGTTGTTCGTGTATTGCAGCGTCGTGATCGAGCGAAAGCCGAAGTCCGAGAGAAAATACAGGTCGCCCGAAACATTGGTCACGGTCCGCGGGAACTTCGTGCCTACGTTCTCGACCGTGTCCGAGAGCGCCATCCGTGTCGGGTCCGGATCAACCGTCCACGTCTGTGCGCCGTCGCGCGTGAGTACCACCAGGCTGCTGCGGTAGATGCCGAGGGCGTTGGCATCGCGCGCGCCCTGGAAGCGCAGGCCGGTGGGCAGAAACCCGGCATCATTGGCGGCTGTCCAGTCCCGCGGCTTGTCGGTAGCGCAATACCTCACCACTTCGCCTTTGGCCGCGAATATCTTGTTGGCCGTGGCCGCCTTGATGACCGCCTGCGAGTGCGGGCAATTGGCATCGGTGATGACGCTGGGCGCCACGTCGGTATAGTGATGCCGGGTCGCACCGTCGGTGTATTCGACCGAGGCATAGATTTTCCCGTTGAACACGTCGGCAAACCACACGTCCTTTATGGCGGCACCGTATCCGGTGAGAGGGTTCGCTTTGAACAGGGCGTTGCTGTGATTGATCGCGCCAACCGAATAGAAGGTATTCAGCACTCCAAACGCGGCGAACAGGCCCTTTGTTCCGGCTTCCAGCGTCGCGACCTTCACCAGCCCGGGGCGCTTCTGGGTGGCCAGCCCGGTCGTGACGTAGGCGTTGGTCATGTCGCGTAGCCGGTTCGCGTCGGAGACGGCAGCACCCTTGCGCAGGTCAATGCCCAAATCGAATTTGTCGAAAACTATTGACTTGACAGCCATCAGCTCACCCTCAATGCATAGCCGTTGACGGTTTTAACGACTTGGTCAGGCAGCCGCGCACCGCTGTTGCCCTTCATGGAATAGCGTTGGTTTTCGTGCTGCGCCGCCTTGTAGCTGTTGAGCTGGCGCTCGAACATCTTCCCCGATACCTGCGCGTCGGCATGGCGGTAGTGCGCCTTGGCCACGGACAGCGCATAGAGGAACACCAGACGGTCAGGCACGCTTGGGCGGTCGGCGTCACGCTCAAACCTGGCTTGCGGCGCCGTGTACCAGATAATGAGCGGATACGACGCATCGGGAACCGGCCACACTTCCATCTGGCCATTTACGTTGTCCCAGCGCGTGGGCCATGCCTGCTGATCGCTAAATGAGCGGTCGGCTTCGGTGATGCCCTGGCATAGCTCGACCGGATTCTGATCGCTGACCTGCACCCAGATGCTGATAATGCGGCCAGGATCGATATCCTCGTCCAGCACGTCGTTGTGCCAGTCGTAATGGCTGGATCCCTTCACAAGCGCCAGCGTAGCGCGCTTCTGCATGCTCTTGACATCGACCTCGCTGCATATCAGGTCGTGGCCTTCCTGCAGGAAGGAATTCAGCACGCCCTTGTTGTTCTGCGACCCCGGGCCGCTCGAAATGAATCCCAGGCGCAGCTGCAGCTGTGCGCGCAGTTGGCCCAGCGTCTTATACCGTTCATCCAGTCCGTTCATGATGTACTCGCTACGAGTTTGATTTCGCTGCCGATGACTTGCAGGGCAAGGGTGATCGTGGTTTTCCCGGCAATATCGACCACGACAGGATTCGCGTCCACCGTGGCTAACTTTGAGTCAGCGGCGCCTGATGGGTCGAACAATGTTCCGATGTCGTTGCCATTGGCCAGCTTGTACCCGGTGATCTGCGCGCCGGTTCCGGACGACACCACGTCAGCAACACGAACGCCCTTTGGTGCAGGGCTCGATTGGTCATCCGTGAATGCCACCCGGCCGCCGGTGACCTGCATGCGGGCGTCCTGCCCGTAGAAAACAAAGGTCTTGGCTGTCGTGCTTTGCGCCGTCGCGAACGATGCGGCGGTAAGCCCGCCCTGTAGCGTTTGCGCATTTGCCGTGTCGTTGCGCAGGACGCGGGAATAGTCCACAACCCCCGGCAGCCCCTGTACGCCGGGGTCGCCCTTCAGGCCCTGGATGCCGTTGGCGCCACGAAACCCCTGAATGCCCTGTATTCCCTGGACACCTTGAATGCCTTGGTCGCCCTTCTCGCCTTTGCCGAAAGTGACGCCATTGGACCAGTCGCCAGAGGTCGCCGACAGTTTCCAGTAGAGCTGGCCCACGTCAATTGCGAGATAGGAAAAGTGCTGCGGCCGGGCATCGTAAGCGGTGCGCCCCAGGAGACTGCCCATGGCGTCAGCGAGGAACGACGCGCCGACATTTCCCTTTTCGCCCTGGATTCCTTGCACGCCCTGGACACCTTGAATGCCTTGGTCGCCCTTCTCGCCCTGGGGGCCCGGCGTAGCCAGCCCTTCCTTGGCGGCATCGGTCAGTTGATTGAACCCTACCGACTTATACGCCAGCGCGCCATCATCGTTCTGGATCAGCGCTTGATTCTCGCGCAGGCCTTCGATGGACGTGGATACGCGGTCAAGCTCGGCATTCAGCGCGACATGGTCCGTACGGTCGCCGGAATTGTCGGGGAAATTCTTGGTACGCGTGTAGGCTGGGGCTTGTGGCATGATGGCTCCTTACTCTATGGGTTGCAGGGCAAGCAGCTCAGCTTTGCGATGCGGCTCAAGCAAGCCCTTGGCGATGTACAGATCAATGCCGGCCGCTACCGCCGGGTCGGTGATATTGATGTACTGCGCCGCCTGGAAGTCGTCATAGACGAGTCCCACTTCCATTTCATTCAAGGACGCGGCCCGAATCGCTATTTGCTCGTCCCTAGTAAAGCGATCCCGGAACTCGCGCACTGAGAAAGCGGGCACGACAGGCGCCAGCGGCTCCGCAAACACGACTTCCCAATCATCCAGCCCTTCGTTGAAAATGGCCGATGACACAGCCGGATCATGCTCGGGCACGGGCTTGTCAGTGCGCCCCATCCAATCGGCGGGATCGACGGTGTTGATATATTCGCCAGTGGCTTTGCTGTAGTAGTTCATTCGATCCCCAGGTTGCGTAAAAGATTGTTTGAGTCAGCCCACTGCGCGTGCCCGCGCCAGGACGCGAGGAACATGCGCAGGCTATTAGTCTCGCCGTGAGCCGTGTAGCGAAGCGCTATCGCGCAGCCCCCCAGGTATTCATGTGGTCACCGGCGGCCCGCACAGAAACGCTCCAGCCCGAGAAGAACAGGGGGCCGTTGAAGTTCGCAGCGCGCGAACCGGCGTTCGCCGTGTCGCCGCGGCCGCCGCCAAACAACGGCATGCCGGTGGTAGCGAGCAACTGCCCTCTCCCGGGGCCGACCTCATATGCCGAGCCCCCGACGCTGCCGCCCGGGCCGCCGACAATCCATTGGTGGCCGGTGGCTTGCTCCAGTCCAATGCGGCTCGTGTAGCCGGGCTGGCGAGTCGTGACTGGAATCGTCACCGACGCGCCGCCAAGTGACTGCCCTTCCGTGACGCCCAGAGCAGCGCTCACAAACTCCTCGTAGCGCGGCAGGCGCAGCTGATGCGAGGCTACGATTTCGCTCGCTTCGTAGAAACTCAGCCGGCCGTAGAATTGGCGGGCTACGGCGCCGCGGTAGGCCGCTGGAATGTAGGGCCAGTTCGTGCCGCTGGCGGGCACTGCGTTATAGACGCTGATCCCGTATATGTCGTGCGACTGCGAGCAAAAATAGATGCCCCACCAGGTCAACGTTTGCGGATCCAGCGCCATGCCAAACTGTTCGCCCTGGCAGCGCCAGCATAGATCCCAGATCGAATACTGGTTGATGCCGGCGATGGCGTCGACCATCGCTTGACTCCACACAAGCGTGCCGCCCAGGCCGCTGAAATTGCCGGCGACGGTGTTAAAGCTGCCGCTGGCCGGCGTCGTGCCGGCCGCGACTAGGCCGTAGTGGAAGCCGCCGATCTTTTTGCTGCCCGCCTGGGGTGCAGCCGCGGGCGCCGAGAGAGAGTCCGCAACCGCCTGAGCTGTGCCATCCAGATTGACCCAGACCGAATAATCCGAGCCGGCGGTAACCACGGGCGGCATTGTGATGGGCGTGTCCACGGTATAAGCATGAGCCACAGCATTGACGACCACGACCGTGCCGGCTTTGATGCTGAGCGCGCCGGCGGCGGTTTTTTTGAATGCCGGCGAGCCGTAGTCCGCTTTCACAAGCAGGAACGGCTGTACCAGCGACTCCGCAAATAGCCGGGCGGCGTCCTCGGATGCCTGCGCATCGGCGGCGGAGTCCGCGGCGGCGTTCTTGTGATTAGCCGCTTGCAATGCGCTGTCCGCTGCCGCGCCTTCACTTGCCAGCGCCGCCGCCGCGCTCGCCGCGCTGTTAGCTTCGGCGTCCAATATACTCGCAGCGGAGTTGGCTGCCGCAGTCGCTGACCCCGATGCGCTTGTCGCTGATGCGGCGCTGGCAGTCTCACTGGTCGCTGCATCATTTTTGCTGGCTAGGGCTGATGCTGCGCTGGCGGCCGCCGCTATTTCGGACGCCGCCGCCGCATTCTTGCTGATATTCGACGCCTGGGCATTGGCTTGTGCAGTCCCGGCAGAGGCAAGGGACTGCTCCGCATAGCCCTGCGAGTTGTTTGCTGAATTCTGTGAGTTGATCGAAGCGTTTACGGCATCAGTAGCCGCCGCTGTCGCCTGCTGTACCTTGTCGTCAATATCGCCGCTGACAGCGACAACGATATCGCCCAACAGATCAGTATCGAGCGAATCGGCGGTAACAATACCGTTCCTCAGCGCCCCATCGTCACGCTGCAACAGGGCCAGATTGGCGCGGATTGCGTTGATGCTTTGCGACGCGCCGTCAGCGCAACGTGATCAGTGTTGTCGCCGTAATCCTCGGCAAAGTCCTTGGTGCGGTCGTAACTTGGGGGCTGAGGCATCGCGGCTTACTCCGTTGCGGCTGGCTTGGTGCCCTTCTTGGGCGTCATTTCATCGGCCAGCTTGTTGTTTTCAGGCTCGCCATAGATTGCGATGGTCTTTTCATCGCCATATTTTTGGCAAAGGCGGTCATACTCGCTATCCGGCTCGAACTCGCGCTCGCCCACTTCACTGCCGACCTTGACGTTTTCCTTGCCGAATATGGCGCGCACGATTTTCAGTTCATGCTCGGGCACGGTGGTGGTCGTGGTGGTGAACGCATCGCGGCGGATCGTTGCTTGTACAAGTGCTAGTTTCATTTGCTGTATCTCCAAAAAGACCCGCCAGGGCCAAAGCCCCGGCGGGAAAGGCCCCGTAATTAGGCGATGGCCAGGACGGCGTGCGAGTTGGCGCGGTTGGTGGACAGCACCATGCGCAGGTTGACCATGGCGTACATGGCCAGGATGTTGTGCGGACGTTCCGGGATCACGATGTCCATGTCGTCATCGCGGTAAGCGACGTGCTTGGTGTTGAGGAAATAGCAGCGCTTCTCCCATGGCACGACGGGTATTTCCAGAGCGTCGAGCGCAGCGAAGTTCGGGTCCCAAAGGATTTCCACGCCTTTGAAGTACAAGCCGGTACTGACGCCCGTGCCTACGCCCACGTCGGCGCGCTTGGGCTTACCGGCGTCCGTGTTCTGGGTGAAGGTGATTTCCTTTCGGTAGGCGTCAATAAAGTCTGTGCCAGCCAGGATGAAATCGGGCGCGCCGCCATTGCGAATGCAAGCACGCCAGGCCGTCTCCATTTCGTCCGATAGCGTGCCCTTGGTCGCCACACTGATGGCCGTCTTGGCGTAGTTGCGCCAGTAGGTCGCCGAAGCGCGGTCAATGCCGCCGACGATGCCGGTAGCGGGCGCCGTCGAAACAATGGCATCCAGCCCTACAACAGCGTCTGCGCTTGCCGTGCCGTCCTGCAAGAGCGCGACGTTGAGCTTTTCCATGAACCCGAGCTTGAGCGATTCCATTTGCTCATTCATCAGGTTCACAAGCTGGACCTTCTCATTCTGCTCGAGCTTGTACTCGCCGCGCTTGCCTTCGCGCACCTTGATGCCGTTGCCGTACAGGCGGTCGTAATCGAGATACAGGCCATCTACGGCGCGTTTCCACGGGAATTGCGCTTGCTCGGTGGTGTTGCGCTTATTGAACACGACGGGCGTTTCACCGTAGGCAAACGAGAAATTCGAGCCATAGGTTTTGCGGACGTTTTCAACGATGTTCAGGCGCGCGCCAAGGAACAACTTACGCTTGGACATCAGTTTTTTGAGGAATGGCTGCTCGACCGCGATTTGATCGACAGGGATATTGCGCAGGTACTCATCCAAGGAAACCTTGGATAATTCTGCAAGGTCGGGTGCTGAAATGGGCATTTGGTCGCTCCAAGTGAAAGTTAGAAAACAACTTCCACACCGGCCCCGGACACCAACCGGGAAACCCCTTGAAACTGTTTGCTGTGCGTGACTCTCAGCTTGCTACGGCTTAAAACAGGTGGGCGGTGCTACCGGACGCGACCCCGGCTGACAGCGACAAATTCGGCGTGTTTGTCTAGCCGCGATGCTTTGCGTGCCAGACCGTGTGCAGTAATTATGTGCGATTGCGGGTACTGTCAAGAATTTTTGTTCAGATTCCCATCTGATCGATGTGAGACAGCATCCTTTCTACCGGGTCAGCGTTCGGATTGCTGGCCGGGCTTCCAAGTGGAGCCGGGCGCGCGCGCAACGGGTTCGGACCTGGCTGGCGCGGCGCTACCTGCACGCTGTCATACATCCACTTGATTGCCCGGGCCATCTGGCTGGGCTGATAGGTCCGGATGAACTCCTGAATGTTGGCCGGGTCCTTGAAATACCTGCCAAGAACCTCCATGCGGGGCTGGTGGTCGACCTCCTGCGCCCGGGCGGATAGATAGCCCTCGACCTGTTGCATGGCGCCCTGAAATTCCTGGGTGCTTTGCTGGTTGACCTGCTGGGCCTGCTCGGTGGCCTGCTGGCGCTGCTGCTGTTCCTGCGTATGCCGGCGGTATTGCGCCATTTCCAGCGCGCTTTCCCGGTCGATCTCAAAGTTATTGACCTTCTGCGCCAGGTCGGGGAAGTCGGCGAGTACGTCGACGCCCGGCGCATCCTGGCCCAGCTTCTTGTAGATGTCGGTGCGGATGTCCTCGATCATTTTGGCGGCCACGCGCAGGTTTTGCGGATCACCCGAGTTGTATAGCCTTGCGAACTCGACTTGCTCGGCGAACTGCTGCGCGTCCATGCCGGCGCCCTGCACGATCTGCTGCACCTCCTGCAGGCTCTGGCTGACGGTCTCGGCGCGTTCCTTGACCTCGTTGCGCTCGGCGATCAGCTTTTGGACGCGTTCCCGGCCGCGCTCGGACTTGATGCCGGCCAGCAGTTCGGCATCTTCCTGCGCCTGGGCGGCTTTCGGATCAGCAGGCGGTTGCGCGGCGGCGGGCGGCGCGCAACCGCCTGCAACAGCGGGCGGCCGTACTCGCCGATGGCAAAACGCTGATAGACCAGGAGCTGGCAGCCG
>LNAP01000953.1_pt1 | contig 31588 bp, 24 predicted proteins | sample 602601 | NCBI WGS metagenome assembly LNAP01 (sample SAMN02440304, study PRJNA202911) | soil metagenome | biome: Subtropical and temperate rainforests or woodlands; isolation source: soil samples (1 kg each in a 20% v/v slurry with milli Q water) were... ...
GGCAACGCAAGAAAGCGCATCGCCCACCGTCATGACGCTTAGCCAGGCCTGGATGGCCGCGCTGCAGCATGATCCCACCTATCAGGCCGCCATCAGTGATCGCGAAGCCGGCCAGACCAACAGGGCCATCGGCCGGTCGGGCCTGCTGCCGCAGGTCAACGCCTCGCTGGGCCGCAACAAAGTGCGCGGCACGCTGGACAGCCCCACCGCGCGCGGCGACGTGCTGCGCGAAGACCTGGACTATATGTCCCACACCAACGAAATCCGAGCCACCCAGCCCATTTTCGACTGGAGTCGTATTGCGGAATACCGGCAGGGCCACGCCCGCGCCGACTACAGCCTGGCCGTGTTCGACACCAAGGCCGCCGACACCTCCGAGCGCCTGATCAACCGCTACTTCCAGACGCTGTTGTCGTACGAAAACGTGGTGCTGGCCCAAAGCAAGCTGCACGCCAATGAAAAGCAGATCACCGCCGCCCAGCGCCGCTACGACAGTGGCGAAGGCACGGTGACCGACGTGCGCGAGTCCAGGTCGCGACGCGACCTGACCAGGGCCGACCTGATCCAGGCGCAAGATGCCTTGATCGTGGCGCGCCGCGAGCTGCAAGAGATGATAGGCAGTTCGCCTGTCGCTTTGACGACGCTGAAGGGTGCTTTCCAGACCCAGCCATTGGTGCCCGGCGCCTTGTCGGATTGGCAGGCCATGGCCATGGTGGGCAACGCCGAGATACGGTCCGCCCAGCAAGGCCTGCGTATTTCGGATCTCGAGGTGGATCGAAGCTTTGGCGGCCACCTGCCCACGCTGAATATCGTGGCCGCGCGGCGCGATGTCTCCAATGAAACGCTCTCCACCCGCGACCAGGACGCCACCACCAACTCCTTCGGATTCCAGATTTCACTGCCGATCTTTTCCGGCGGGCTGACCAGCGCACAGGTCAGCCAGTCGCGGCATAACCGCGACCGCGCGGGCCAGGAACTGGCTGCCGCGCGTGAACGCATCGCCGTGGAGGTAACGCGTCAATACCAGGGTGTGGTCAGCGGCACGCAGCGGGTCAGGGCCTTGGTGGCGGCCGTGGAGTCCACCGAATCGGCCCTGAAGGCCATAGAGATGGGCTACCAGGCCGGCACGCGCAGTATTGTTGACATCCTGGATGCCCAGGATCAGCTTTATCGCTCACGCCTGGACTTGATACAAGCCAGGCTGGAATACGTGCTGGCGCGGTTGATGTTGTCGGGCGCTGTGGGTGGCCTGGACGCGAACGTCATCAACGCGGTCAGCAAGACGTATTTTGGTCCGGAAAAAGTGGTGCTGGGTTAACCGCGTTTGCCATTCAATGAAATGGCTGGTCCCAGATACACATTGCTGATGCGATCGAACTGGACGCTTTCCAGTTCGCCTACGGCGCTGGCCAGCTCCATATGCGCCAACAAATATTCCAGACGCGCCTTCACCAACTGGTACTTGGCCTGATACAGCTTATCCTGCGTCTTGAGCACATCAAGATTGCTGATGGCACCGTAGAGAAAGCCTTTTTCCGCCGAATCCAGGCTTAGCTGGCTGGATTCCACCGCGGCTTCCAGGGCGCTGATGCGCTCGGCGCCGCCTTGCACATTGGTGTACTGACGCGTAATGGTCGCCTGCACCCGTTCACGTGTTGCGTCCAGTTCCTGCTGCAGCCGGCGCCGATCCAGGCGCGCCCGCGACACATTGGCCGTATTGTAGCCGCCCGTGAAGATCGGGATGTTGACCTGGATGCCAACAATGAATGTGTTGCTGCGCTGGCTTAGCGTGGACAGGTTTTCACTATCGGCCTTGCCGTAGCTGGCCACCAGATCCATGGTCGGGAAGTAGCGGCTGGCGGCCCGGTCGACTTCGGCATCGGCTACGCGCACGGCTTCCTGTGCGGATCGCACGTCCGCATTATTGACGGTGCGCTCCAGCCACTGCTGCAGACTGGCCGGTATCAAGGGCAACAAGGGAAAATCCCGAGACAAGCCGGCGACTGTACTCACGGGCGTACCCACCAATGCCTGCAACTCGCGCGCGGCCACCCGCAATCGATCGTCAGCCGCAATCATGTCGGCGCGAGCCACGGCGAGCCGCGCTTGTGTTTCCTGCACATCGGTGCTGGTGCCCTCGCTCTGCCGGTACCCGGCTTCCAATGCTTGGGCTTGCGATGCCAGGGATGTTGTCAGCGCACGCTGCAGGCCCCAGTCCTCGTAAGCCAGAAGAAGATTGAAATACGCCGTGGCCAAGCGTATGCCAGTTTCCTGCTGCTTGACGGCAAAGACGGCGCTGCCTTGCTGAGCCAGCGCCGCGCCACGGCGATATGTCGCATAGCGTTCATAGTTCAACAATGGCTGTTGCAGCTGAATATAGGCATTGGTGGAGTCGTAGCTGACGTCCGACGATAATCGCCGGCCCATATAGGGCTGCTCGATGGTGCCCGTCACCTTGCTGCGCCAATAGCCAGCCTGCACCTGTGGCAACAGCACGGAACGCCCTTGCTGCCTTTGAGTCTGCGTCGCGGCCCGCTCGCTGATGGCGGCCAGATATGTGTGATCGTGCTCCAGGGCCAAACGCCAGGCACGGGACAGGTCCACGATACCCCGTATGGACGGAGGCGATGCACTGTGTTCCACCGTAGCGATGCCTTTGGGTTGCGACCTCAGCCGATACTTATCGGGAATGGAGGCGGTCTGCGCTTGGGCGGGGAAGCCAATGGCACTGCTCAGCGTAAAAGCAATGGTGGCCGATAAGGCTTGGAGACTGCAGTCCCGGAGTTGGGGCATAGATTGAATACCTTCGCGACCAAGTGCGGGGTCACGCTGGCCAGGGAGAGAACTCTTATTAAACAAGTGCGTAAGATAATACACTGTCCATTTTCAAGCCTGGCGCTGATGCCGGCAAGCCCCCACCGGGGTGGTCCCATACGCGATGGGACGGTGTCCACCAGGTGGCCAATTTCTGCGCCGCTCTGTCCCATAGCGCTAATGCAGGGCCAAAAGCGTTGCACATCAGGGACGTCATGCAACAACCGGACGAGCATAGCCTCACGGCCTATTCTCCGGCCGATCAGCTCCTACGGCCCGCAAGACCGGCGATTCCGCAAGATACCCGAATACCTTATCCCTCGCGTGGTGCTAAGTTCTTTCTTTGGCATTGGGACGGAGTAACATTGTTCAAAATTCGATAATAAACTCTACAGAGCTAACATCCCACATGAAATTTCTCGTTACCGGCGGCGCCGGCTTTATCGGATCAGCAGTCATCCGATATATCATTCGGAATACGACCAACTCGGTAGTAAACGTAGATAAGCTTACATACGCCGGGAATCTCAAGTCACTCGCCGAGATCAGCGAAAGTGATCGATATGCTTTTGAACGAGTGGATATCTGCGACATCCATGAGCTGGAACGCGTATTCCGAGTCCATCGGCCGCAAGCGGTGATGCATTTAGCTGCCGAATCACATGTTGACCGGTCTATTCGGAGCCCAGCAACATTTATTCAAACTAATATTTTGGGTACTTATACACTACTGGAGGCTGCGCGCCAGTTTCGGTCTTCCTTATCTGTTACTGAACGAGGTCATTTCCGTTTTCATCACATATCTACTGATGAAGTCTACGGTGACCTTGGAGACCTGACAGCGCTTTTTACTGAATCTACCTCTTATGCGCCCAGTTCGCCGTATTCGGCAAGCAAGGCTAGTTCAGATCATCTGGTGCGCGCATGGCACCGCACCTATGGGCTGCCAACCTTGGTGACCAACTCCTCCAACAACTATGGCCCCTACCACTTCCCGGAGAAACTGATTCCGCGAATAATTTTGAATGCGCTGGAAGGCAAACCACTCCCGGTGTATGGACAAGGCAATCAGGTGCGTGACTGGCTATATGTAGAAGACCATGCACATGCTCTGTACAAAGTAATCACCGAAGGCGAGGTGGGTGAAACTTACAATATAGGCGGCCATAATGAAATGCGGAATATTGATGTCGTGCACGCGATATGCGGGCTATTGGAGGAGCTTGCACCAGCGAAGCCTGGTGGAATAGCTCAATACACCGATCTGATTACTTATGTTGAAGACCGCCCAGGCCACGATTTGCGCTACGCCATCGACTCGAAGAAAATCGAGCGGCAGCTAGGTTGGTCGCCACGGGAAACGTTTGAATCCGGCATCCGAAAAACTGTGCAATGGTATCTGTCCAATCAGGATTGGAGCCATGCGTTTATTAATTAAGCTTGTGTCACGGCGAGCAAATCCATGAAGGTTACACAAACCGCCATCCCTGATGTTCTGCTGATCGAGCCGACGGTTTTTACTGATGGGCGAGGATGGTTCATGGAAAGCTTTAATGAGCAACGGTTTCATGCGGAACTTCGGGCTTTGGGAATGCCTATCCCGCCTCCGTTTGTACAAGATAATCACTCGTGTTCCCGGAAAGGAGTGTTGCGGGGCCTGCACTATCAGGTTGCTCCGCACGCTCAGGGCAAGCTCGTTCGCGTACTCCGAGGCGCTGCTTTTGATGTGGCTGTAGATATCCGTATCGATTCCCCCACGTACGCACAATCCGTAGGGATAGAGCTCGATGCAGAAAACCACCGGATGTTGTGGATCCCGCAAGGATTTGCGCATGGTTTTTTAGCACTTAAGGCGAATACTCACTTTTTCTACAAGACCACCTCGATTTATTGCGAAGAGAGCGAACGTATTCTTCGCTGGGATGACCCTGGCTTCACAATAAATTGGCCACGACGACAAGGTTTAATCATTAGCCGCAAGGACGCCAGCGCGCCTTTGTGGACCTCACTCAAGAGATAGCGCACGCTCGTTCGGTTCTGGTGGCGAGCATCGGCAGAGAGTATAAATTTAGCAGGCCTATAATGCGGGCACTTGTCTGTCTTTTATTCTCGTATTTCTATGATCCAGACCTATTCCGGCCATAACCCAAGCCTGGGCGCTATCGTGTCAGTTTCGGTTTTCCTGTTCTTTGCGCCGATGTTATCGGTCCAAGCAGGTTACACATTTGCTGCCGTGTCACTATTGTTGACCAGCATCTACTTCTTGGCGACGCGGCCCACTTTTAGCATTGACCGCGAAGACAAGACACTTATTGCTTTGCTGCTTGCCGTGTTTCTAGCTTCATTGTTCAGCTTCTTGTATCACGGCAACCGACCCCGAAGCCTGGACCTACCCAGTCGTTATTTACTTGTCATTCCCATTCTTTTATTGATGCTGAAAGTGCCACCGCGCTTATCATGGTGGTGGGCCGGATTGATAGTTGGGTGCGTGTCGGCGGCTGGAGTGGCGCTGTGGCAAATCTATGGGCTGGGCGAACTTCGCGCTGTTGGGTTTACTGGTGTAATCCAATTCGGCGACCTTGGACTGGTGATGGGCGCCTTCTGTGCGGCCGGCTTGCCTTGGGCCAAGAGCCAGCGGGATGCTCAATTTTGGAAAATGGCGCTGGTGACCGGGGTGCTGGCAGGTGCATATACTTCAATTGCTTCGGGAAGCCGAGGAGGATGGTTAGCCGTTCCCTTTATCGTCGTCGTGTTCTGCGCAGCATTCTTGAGCCGCCGTAATATCAAGCAGGCACTGGCGATGCTGGCAATTTTATGCGTAGGGCTAATAATTGTGGCCAAGTCGGTGCCGACCATTGAGTCGCGCTACCGGGAAGCCGTTAACGAGATCCAAAGGTATCAGACCGAGCGAGTATCAAATACTTCTCTTGGGCTAAGGCTGGAAATGTGGCGCTCACTTACGCTCATGATTCCGCAAAAACCCTGGCTCGGTTGGAGCGAGAAGGAATACAACGAGGGATTGAAGCAATTGGTGGCCGAGGGAAAGGTTAAAGCAGACGTTTTAACCATGGCCAACACACACAATAACTATCTTGAACTTCTTGCTTTCCAAGGTGTTGTGGGGCTATTGCCGGTCCTCGCTTTGTTGGCAGCGGCTCTCTGGTTTTATGGTCGGCGCTTGCGCTCTGGCAATATAGCCGTGCAAGCAATGGCAGTGTGTGGGACATCTTTGTTGGTTGCGTATCCCGTGTTCGGTATGTCTCAAGTGATTTTAGGTCGCAATAACACCTTGCTGTTTTTTGTCGTTGCGTTAGCAATAACATGGGGTGTACTGCGTCATGAAGAGCAGCAGGCGGGTTCGCTGTAGCTTATCGGCCGCTTGACGTAATACGAGTTCAAGCGGCCGCCGTACAATATCGTACGCCTCAACGTCTTGTCGGGCGCCCTAGCCGGCTGAACCTATGTTACACAGAACCCATGCCCCGCCTCTGCTCGCCGAGCGGTATCCCCTTGCTTTTCTGGCGGGGCTTATTGAATCCTTTCTGGTTATCTTCGCGGCGCATTCTGCCTACTTTCTGCGCTTCAATGATTGGACCTTATCAACCTGGTATGGGATTGCAACAGTCATCATTGCCCTGGTTGCAATGGTATGCCAGATCGTTCTTGGCACCTATTCGTCTTGGCGAGGACAGCAGTTCTTTCGTCAGATAGGCCGTGTCTATATCGGCTGGTTGATCGCCTTAGCGGTGTTGACGGGCATGGCTGTATTCCTCAAGGTATCGCAAGACTTCTCTCGCATATGGCTATCACTTACTGTAGCCATCTCGCTGGCGTTGATTACCTTATTTCGATTTTCGATCTATTTTTCTTTGCGCAAAATCAGATTGCGAGGTCGAAACTTAAAAGGTGTATTGGTGGTGGAGTCCGGGACTTCTGCCAATGAGTTACGTGCCAGAAGCAAAGAGCTGCCTGAACACGGCTATCATGTCGTGAAAGACGTCCAGCTTATACGTGACGCGGCCTGGCCGGAGCAACTTGTCTTACAGGTCATCGAAACGGGCGCTCACGAAGTATGGCTATGCCTGCCTCTGCAAGAGGGAGAGACAATTAAAACAATAGTCCACGCCCTGCGGCACCTCACCGTAGAGGTTCGGTATTTGCCGGATATGGGTGACATGCCGCTACTGAATCATAGAATCAGCAATATCGCCGGCCTGTACTCGTTGGACATCAGCTGTAGTCCCATGGATGGTTCGGCGCGAATCATCAAACGTGCTGAAGACCTATTCCTTGGCGCTTTTTTTTCGCTTCTAGTCTTGCCCGTTTGCCTGTTCATTGCGATCGCAATCAAGGCGACATCATCGGGCCCGGTGATATTCAAGCAATACCGCATGGGCATCAATGGACGCAAATTCAAAGTCTACAAATTCCGGTCAATGGAATTGCACGATGAGCCGACCGGGATGGTGACCCAGGCATCGTTTGGGGATCCGCGTATTACGCGACTAGGCACATTTTTGCGGCGTACCAGCCTGGATGAACTGCCGCAGTTCTATAACGTTTTGCAGGGACGGATGTCTATCGTGGGGCCACGACCGCATGCCCTGGCCCATAACGAACACTATAAGGACTTGGTCGAGTCATATATGAAGCGCCACAAGGTGAAACCAGGCATCACGGGCTGGGCTCAGGTGAATGGATTTCGCGGCGAGACCGACACGGTCGATAAAATGGAAAAGCGCGTTGAGTACGATCTTTGGTACATCAATAACTGGTCGGTAGGATTGGACCTGAGAATAATATTTCGGACAGTTTACCGAGGCTTCGTGAATAACAAGCCGTAATCAGCGCCTACCGTCGCCGCTTTTATATTGGAAGAATTCGGCGTGTTTTTCATCGACAAAGGCTCGCATCTCTCTGCGGAAACGTTCGGTTGAGAACCGCTCGGCATTTTGACGAATGGTAGCTGGGTCAGCTTTGAATTCCGCTTCAAAAGTACGGACCGCTGCTTGAATCGATTGCTCGGTTTGTTCGTCAAAGAATATGCCGGTTTTACCGTCTACAACGGTTTCCAATGCGCCGCCTTTGCCAAATGCAATGACTGGCGTACCGCAAGCCTGGGCTTCAACCGGGATAATGCCAAAATCTTCTTCCGCAGCAAACACAAAGGCCTTGGCGCGCTGCATGTGGTCCCGTAGCACCTCGAAAGGCTGATAGCCCAATAGACTTATATTCGGCGTAATGGCCTGCTTGATCTTGTCGTACTGTGGGCCCTCGCCTATGACCACCAATTTTTTGCCGGGCATTGCCGCAAACGCGCGCACAATAAGATCCATTTTTTTATACGGCACCATACGTGATGCTGTCAGATAAAAGTCTTCTTTGAGCGCTCTCAAGGGGAAGTCATCCACGGCCACATTAGCGTATATCGTTGTAGCTTCGCGGCGATAAGCCTTGTTAATGCGGCGACCTATGTAATCGCTGTCTGCAATAAAATAATCAACGCCGTTGGATGTGCGATGGTCCCAGTTTCTTACCTTGAACAAAAGCAACCGGGCCAGGAGCCCTTTAATACCCTTATTAAGTCCAGTTTCACTCAAATATTGATGCTGCATATCCCAGGCATAGCGGATTGGGCTGTAGCAATAGCAGATGTGCAGCTGATCGGGACCGGTGATGACGCCTTTGGCAACGGCGTGGCTACTGCTGATAACCACGTCATATCCAGAAAGGTCCAGTTGTTCTATCGCGAACGGCATAAGAGGCAAATACGCTTTGTACTTGGTTTTTGCCTTGGGCAGCCTTTGGATTAGGGTAGTCTTGGCCCGTTTACCGCTCAACTTTTTTCGGTCTTCATCAGACAGGAAATCAATGACGGAAAACAGATCGGCCGTTGGCCATAATCGTATGATTTCTGCCAACACACGCTCCGCGCCGGCAAACGTGACTAACCAATCGTGTACAACGGCAACTTTCATAAGTGTGAATGGCATCTAGCGCGTTTATATAACTTATCGTGATTGTAGAGGCGAATCTTGATGCCGGTCAGCCAAATATAATTTGATGCTCCTTTATAATGGGCCGCGATCCTATAAAGTCAGGCCGTACTTCTATAAGGTGCATCATCTCGTCTGACTTGACGCAGTCGGATGCTGCTAAAGCATCCACCAATCTATATGGTATCCAATGTCTCTTAGACGGAACGCCGCCTGGAACCTGGCCGGCACCGGTTTGCCGCTGTTGCTCGGTGTAGCGGCGATCCCGTATTTGGTAAAACATATCGGTGTCGAAGCGTTCGGGATTCTTACGCTTATCTGGACACTAATCGGCTATTTCAGCTTGTTCGATTTCGGGCTCGGAAGAGCCTTGACGCAGCAGGTCGCAGTGAGCCTTGAAGCGGGAAGGCAGCGAAACATTCGTAACTTGGTGAAGTCCGGGCTTCTCTTTACCCTGCTTACCGGTTTGGTGGGCGGCCTGGTACTTGCGGCCATATCAGTGCCCCTTGGTCATGGGTGGCTAAAGGTAAGTGCTCACTTGCAAGCCGAGACGACTTATAGCTTGCTGATCGCGGCCGTTGGCATTCCGTTGACTACTACAACGACTGGGCTGCGAGGTATTCTGGAAGCATACGAAGACTTCAAAGTAGTAAATATTTTTCGCATTTCGCTTGGCACGGCCAACTTTCTATTGCCGGTTGTCAGTGTCATGCTTTTCGGGCCGGCCCTGACCTACATTGTTGTCTTGTTAATTACCGCACGCCTTGCCATTTTCATGGCGTACTGGATCAGGGTCGACAGCAAGCTGGTCGGAAGCTGGCATAAGGCCAAGGCGCGAACTGGTCACATTAAGCGGCTAGTTTCATTCGGCGCGTGGATGACGGTCTCCAACATTATCAGTCCATTGATGGTCAGTGCCGATCGCTTTCTAATCGCTGCCGTCTTGGGTGCCAGCGCCGTAGCTTACTACACCGTCCCCTTCGAAATAATGGTTCGAATACTGGTGATACCTGGAGCCTTGACCGGAGCTTTATTCCCTCGGTTGGCCACGCTGTTGAGGCGGGACCCCGAGGTCGCCCGGATGCTGTACCGAAGATCACTAAAAAGCGTTAGCTTAGTGATGGCAGCTATTTGCTCTGTTGCTGGACTTGGTTCTTATTGGGGCTTAACCATTTGGCTAGGTTCCGACTTTGCGACTAGCTCATGGGCGATCGCGAGCGTCTTGGCTTTTGGGATTTTGCTTAACGGCATCGCTTTTGTCCCCTTTGCCGCTATCCAGGCCGCTGGAGACGCCAGGACGACGGCGTATCTTCATATTGGACAATTGTTTATCTATCTGCCGTTGTTGCTTTTGTGCCTGTATTTTTTTGGAGCTATAGGTGCTGCTTTTGCATGGGTAATACGTGCTGCACTCGATTTGGTCCTGCTATTGACTTATGCAAAGCGGACCGCTGGCATTGCGATTTAAAGAACTCGTTCTCGTCGTCATTGGGATTTTACAAGCTCGCGGGACGTATAGGCCGTGTGGGCGATGCAACACTCTTAGTAAAGTGGTTAAAATGATGGCGTCATAATTGTAACAATAGTGGGTTGTAGATTTGATTGTGCTCCCTGGGTCATGTAGCAAAGCTTGTCGAACGTTGTGACGACTCGATGAATCTTCGCTCTTGAATTTGGTGTATACCTTACGCGGTGATCGCTGCTGCATAGCAGAAAACCAAAAAAATGAACTAATACGAGGGCTCAGTGCGTTTAATTCCTGTAGTTTTGTGTGGTGGGGCAGGTTCCCGACTTTGGCCAGTATCGCGTGAAGCTCATCCGAAACCGTTTATACGGTTGGCAGATGGTCAGAGTTTGCTACAAAAAGCATTCCTGAGAGGGGCCTTACTTCCCGGTGTCGATGAGATCTTAACGATCACCAATCGCGAGCTATTTTTCAAAATGGCCGACGAGTTTCGTGAAGTCAATGATTCAGGTGTGACTACTTCATTCATTCTCGAACCTTTTGGGCGGAACACGGCAGCGGCTGTAGCGGCCGCCGGCCTGCATGTGGCTGAGACCTATGGAGAAGATGTGGCGCTTTTGGTGCTTGCCGCTGACCATCTGATAGCCGATCAGAATGCTTTTCAGAACGCGGTGGAACAGGCATTAGCACTGGCGAAGAGCGGTGATATGGTGACCTTTGGAATTCGGCCGGATGCTCCTGAAACCGGCTACGGCTACATCGAGGCCGACGGAAATACTGTGCTACGGTTTGTTGAGAAGCCTTCGCTGGAACAGGCCCAAGAATATTTGGATTCAGGCCGGTTCCTATGGAATTCGGGTATGTTCTGTTTCACAGTTGGCGGCTTATTGGCACAAATGCGACAGCATTGCCCGGAAATCTTGGCAGCGACCCAGGTTTGCTTGAGGGAATCTCGTAGCGCAGAAGGACAGGGGTTCAAGCAAATTGACCTCGATTCAGACTCCTTCAAAAAGGTGCCAGAAGATTCTATTGACTACGCACTAATGGAAAAATCCAAAAACGTTGCCGTAGTACCGTGTGTCATGGGGTGGAGTGATATTGGCTCTTGGAATGCAATAAGTAGTCTTGTCGAACCTGACATCGATGGCAATCGAATTATGGGAAATGCCATTCTTCAAGACGTCAGCAACTGCTATATCCAAAGCGATGGTCGTGTGGTTGGAGCTGTGGGCGTTGATGGCTTAGTTATCATCGATACACCTGACGCATTACTCGTGGCCAATAAAGATGCCACACAAGACGTTAAGCAGATATATGCCCAATTAAAGGCCACAGGACACGAGGCGTACAAATTGCATCGCACCGTGCATCGCCCTTGGGGAACTTATACCGTTCTAGGCGAAGGCCACAATTTCAAGCTTAAACGCATCGAGGTCAAACCTGGGGCTTGCCTTAGCCTACAAATGCATCATCATCGCAGCGAACATTGGATTGTCGTCAGCGGAATGGCGAAAGTTGTCAATGGCGATGAAGAACTTTTCGTTAACACCAATGAATCAACCTACATTCCCGCCGGCCACAAGCATCGCTTAGAAAACCCAGGGATTCTGAACCTAGTTATGATCGAGGTGCAAAGCGGCGCCTATCTTGGTGAAGACGATATCGTACGGTTTCAGGACGTATACGGGCGAGTTTAATGAGTCAACTTGGATGTTTCAAAGCTTACGATATACGCGGTAGGCTGGGGTCAGAATTGACTGAAGATATCGCCTATCGTATAGGTCGGGCTTATGCGGAGCATTTAGAAGCTCGTCGCGTGGTTGTAGGGGGGGATGTGCGTTTGTCTAGTGCGCCACTGAAGCTCGCCTTTGCCCATGGCTTGATGGATGCAGGCGTGGATGTTATTGATATCGGTATGACCGGTACTGAAGAGGTCTACTTCGCCGCGTTCCATCTGGATGTAGATGGGGGCATAGAAGTAACTGCCAGCCATAACCCAATCGACTACAACGGGATGAAGTTGGTGGCAAGAGGTGCCAAGCCAATTAGTGGCGACACGGGCTTATGCGATATACAGAAATTGGCTGAGTCTGGCCAGTTTCAGGCGGTCAGCCATGTCGGCAAATTAACAGAACAGTCCACCCTTGATGCTTATATTGAGCATTTGCTAACTTATGTAGACCTATGTAACTTGAAGCCGACGCGGCTAGTTGTTAACGCTGGGAACGGTGCGGCCGGGCATGTTGTTGATGCCATTGAGGCTAGGTTCAGCGCGCTAAATGTTCCGGTGGAGTTTATAAAAATTCATCACGAACCGGATGGCGCCTTTCCTAATGGAATTCCCAATCCTCTCCTGCCTGAAAATAGAGCCGCTACGGGTAATGCAGTAAGGCTACATGATGCTGCAATGGGTATTGCTTGGGATGGTGACTTTGATCGATGTTTTTTGTTTGACGAGCTCGGTGAGTTCATTGAAGGCTATTACATAGTAGGATTACTGGCACAAGTATTTCTACAGAAACATCCTGGGGATAGATTATTCATGATCCCCGTTTAACATGGAACACTCTGGATATAGTTAAGAAGATGGGTGGTATAGCCGCACAGAGCACAAGACGGGTCATGCCTTCATTAAAGAACGTATGCCGGCCGAAAATGCGGTCTATGGTGGAGAAATGAGTGCTCATCATTACTTCCGTGATTTTGCATATTGTGATAGTGGAATGATTCCCTGGTTATTGATGGATGAGTTGATGAGTTTGCAGAATGCGTCGTTGTCATCGTTGGTAAAAGAGCGGGTGGCTGCATTTCCGTGCAGCAGTGAAATTAACTACAAGGTGGCTGACGTAGGCAAGGTACTAGCCCGTATTGAAAATACCTATGCAGTGGAAGCGAAGTCTATTGATCGTATCGATGGTGTCAGTATGGATATGGGGGATTGGCGATTCAACATACGTGCGTCTAATACCGAGCCGCTACTGAGATTGAATGTGGAGTCGCGGGCAAACCCGAATTTGGTGCAGCGCTCTATAAAAGCGATAGAGCATATGATAGAGGAGCGTTCTTAATGCTATTTACGCTTTCCCGATCGGTGTGGAATTATCGCGGCTTTATTCTTGGTAACGTTAAGCGTGAATTCCAGTCTAAATACCGCAATTCTTTATTGGGAGCTGCTTGGAATGTACTGAATCCCTTGGCAATGATTGTGGTTTATACGGTGATTTTTGCGCAGATTATGCGCACTAGATTGCCTGGGGTTGATAGCACTTTTGGGTACAGTATTTTTTTGTGTGCAGGGATATTGGTGTGGGGATATTTCGCAGAGATTGTTGGCAGAGCTCAAAATATTTTCATCGAAAACGCTAATTTACTAAAGAAAATAAGCTTCCCAAGGCTATGCTTGCCAGTCGTGGTAGTTGCGAACGCAACTTTAAATTTCACTATTGTATTTGGCCTTTTCACAGCGTTTTTGTTTGTCTCAGGTAATTTCCCTGGTCTCGCTTATGTGGCATTGTTACCGATATTAATTATTATGGTTGGATTTGCTATAGGCCTGGGAGTCACGCTTGGGGTGCTGAATGTCTTCTTTCGAGATGTTGGCCAATTTTTTGGGATTGTCTTGCAGTTTTGGTTTTGGCTGACTCCTATTGTCTATCACTCGGATATACTGCCGAAGGCCATTCAAAATTATCTCAAATTCAATCCTATGACGGGAATCATTGCTTCATGTCAAAACATATTATTGCATAATCAATGGCCTGATTGGCAGCCCTTAATCGGCGTATCTATATTGGCAATCGTCCTCTGCTTGCTGGGATTACATCTTTTCCGTAGACACTCTGGCGAAATGGTGGACGAGCTCTAATGGGTAAAATTTCGATTGTCAATTTAGGGAAAGCCTATAAGCAATATCCTAGCAGATGGGGACGTTTAGCTGAATGGATACTGCCGGGGAGAAAGTCTCGTCATACTCTGAAATGGGTGATGCAGGGAGTGAATTTTACGATTGAGTCCGGCGAGTCAGTTGGGATTGTTGGCGTCAACGGCGCAGGTAAGAGCACTTTACTTAAGTTAATTACAGGAACTACACAGCCCACTGTAGGTACTGTGCATGTAGAAGGTCGCGTGGCGGCTCTCTTGGAATTGGGGATGGGGTTTCATCCTGATTTTACTGGCAGGCAAAATACATATATGGCGGCGCAACTCATGGGCTATAGCAAAGAAGAGATCTTTTGCGTATTGCCTGAAATTGAGGCATTCGCCGAAATAGGTGAGTATATTGACCAGCCTACCAGAATCTATTCTAGTGGCATGCAAATGCGCTTGGCATTTGCTGTGGCAACAGCGTGGCGCCCAGCGGTACTAATCGTTGACGAGGCTTTATCTGTGGGAGATGCACGGTTCCAAGCCAAATGCTATCAGCGAATCGTAAAGTTTAAAGAAAGCGGCACCACATTACTATTGGTTTCGCATAGTGCAACTGATATTGTTAAGCATTGCGACCGGGCCATTATGTTGAAGGATGGCCGCATGGAAATTGACGGATCTTCGCGGCAAGTTACCAATCGCTATCTTGATGAGTTATTTGGTAAAAAGCATGTTGCTGCTGGAGACGTTTCGCTTGCGAAGTCTCAATCCGTCGTGGCTGAGAATGGGAATGAACAAGCGGTATTTATGAATGGAGATGTCGAGACGTTTCATTTTCGGCCCGGTTATCGAAAGGAAGAGCATCGGTGGGGGCAAGGCGGGGCCGTTATTCTCGATTATCTCGTGACATCTAATGGAGAGGCATATCCCTCTCGTATTGAAGGTAATGCTAAGACTGAATTTTTGTTCAAGGTTCGATTCGAAAAGAGCTTTAATGGAGTTGTCCCTGGGCTGTTGCTGAAAACTATAGAAGGGCTTTTCTTGTATGGAACCAATTCATTTTTGGCGAGCGAAGGTAGAGAACTTATTTCAGCTGTAGCGGGAGAAGTTAAAGTTTTCAAATTTACAGTACCGTTAAGACTGAATGAAGGCCATTATCTCATGTCATTTGGTATTTCCTCGGGCGACCCTCTAGGTGAGCTTATTCCGCTTGATCGGCGTTATGATTCTGTGATGTTGCACGTTGGAAGAAGTATGCAATTTTGGGGGATTGTGGATTTTGAAGCTGAATTTAACGTTATAAAGAAAATAGAGCACGACGTATCCGTATGAATAGAACTTTAATTGAGCATCTTGCTACTCTCCCAGAGCTTTATCAGGCTATTTATGGGCATCCTGAACTTTCGCAGAAAACTTCTCGAGCGTGTTCAGATAGACTCAATACCATCTTGCAGGCATACGATGCTTTGCAAGTAGCAGTGGGCCGTCCCTTACGTATTCTTGATTTAGGCTGCGCGCAGGGTTTTTTTAGTTTGAGCTTGGCTGCGCATGGTGCAGTTGTCCACGGCATTGATTTTTTAGATAAGAATATTAACGTTTGTAGTGCGCTTGCCGAAGAAAACCCTAAGCTAGAGGTGAGTTTTAGTGTAGGAAGGGTGGAAGATGCGCTCGCTACCTTAGAGTCTGATCAGTATGACATTATTCTAGGCTTAAGCGTATTGCATCACGTCGTACATGAACATGGTTTGAATCAAGTCAAGGGATGGCTTCAACATGCAGCGGAGAAGTGTTCGGTGCTGATTTTGGAGTTGGCTTTACGTGAAGAGCCATTATATTGGGCCACCTCGCAGCCTGTAGATCCTCGGGACTTTCTGACTGCCTGTGCTTTTGTACATGAGCTTGAGCGCTTTGATACTCATCTCTCTTCAATTGCGCGGCCGCTATTAGTTGCCAGTAACTATTTTTGGATTCTTGGTGATTACGCCGAAGCTTTTGATGCGTGGACTACCGAGTCGCATCCTAGAGCACAAAATACGCATGAAGGAAGCCGCCGATATTTTTATGGTAGTAAATTTTTTTGTAAGCAGTATTATTTTAAAAATTCTCGAGGTCAATACAATAAGAATGAGCTTTTGAATGAGATTGCTTTTTTATCGAAGCCTCCAAGCGGCATGCGGGCTCCAGTATTATTGACTGGTGGCTTTAATGACTCAGACGGCTGGGTGGTCATGGAGTGTTTACGCGGCAAGCTACTGCTTGATGTTTTAGAAGATGGGACTCATGCTGATCTGCAACGGCTTTTTAGAGACATTCTGGTGCAGTTGGTGGCATTAGAGGCTGCTGGGCTATGCCATAGCGACCTTCGAACTTGGAATGTTATGTTGTTGGATGACGGGTCAGTACAGCTTCTCGACTTTGGAGCTGTCAGTACTGATTTTCATGATTGCGTTTGGCCTAGAAATATTTATTTCGCTTTTTTTATTTTTGTGAGGGAACTGCTGACTGGGCAAGTTGGATATCCGGAACCCTTGCGTAGCATCTCAATTAGCCCAGACAACCTACCGAGTCCGTTCAATGGATGGGCGCAGGCAATGTGGCAATTGCCAATGGAAACGTGGAGTTTCCATCGAATGCTTGAGCTGCTCGATGGTATAAGCGGCTTACCTCTATTCGAACCCTCCGAGGACGCTAATGTGGTATGGGTCGGTGCGTTGGAATCGGCATTGCAAGTGCAAAACCTTTATATCCAAAATATAAGCTGGAGACTGAGTTCGTTCTTTCCTCAGAATGAGCGGAGGCTCGCGAAAACTGAAACGGATGTGGCCCATGTTATAGCTTCAATGGAAGAACCTCTGGCGAAATTGCAGCAGATGGAAGCCATGGAAGAGCAGGCCCAAGTCATGGCGGAACAGGCCCGAGTCATGGCGGAACAGGCCCGAGTCATGGAAGAGCAGGCCCGAGTCATCGGAGAGCAGGCTCATGTCACAGCACGGCAAACTCCGCTTGGAGTAGGGCAAGAATTACCCGTTGAAGTAATAGAGCACCAACTGAATATGGTATACGCCAGCCGCTCTTGGCGGCTGACCGCACCATTGAGACGTTTGGGCGCAGCACGCCGATCACTATTGAATGTCGATATTTCGACTGAAGTGAAAGAAATTATAAAAAAAACAATCCGTAATGTGGCGCAGTGGGTTGTAATTAGACTGCATGTAAAGTCAGTTGTATTGAAAGCTCTGAAGTGTATGCCGCGCTTGAAAGTCCGTTTAGACAAAGTAGTGCAACATGTGCCGGCCTCCTTTACTGATCAGACGGCCGTTGTAGATGTGGATGGTTCAACGCTTTCTAGCCACGCATCTTCGATTTACGTAAAGCTCCAAACTGCGATAACAAATAAACGTGGGGTAGGTAAGTAATGCGTATTCTCCTCGATTTGCAAGCGGCACAAGGCAGCAACCGGCATCGCGGTATTGGCGGTTATAGCCTTTCATTTGCTAAAGCTATTGTTTGTAATCGTGGTGAGCATGAGGTGCATTTAGGACTTAATGGTTTGTTTCCTGAAACTATTGAGCCATTACGCGCTTATTTTGATGGCCACCTTCCGCAAGAAAACATCCATATATGGGAAATGCCAGGACCGGTAAGCCAAATAGACGCGGATAATGATGACCGACGATGTGTCGCCGAGTTGGTGCGGGAGGCATTCCTTGCTAATTTAAAACCTGATATTGTTCATATTGCCAGCTTGTTTGAAGGCCTAGCTGATGATGTGGTGACCAGTATCGGTGAGTTTACAACTAGCATAGCAACCTCAGTCACGCTCTTTGACCTTATTCCTTATCTGCATCGGATACCTTATCTTGAAAATCCACTTATAGAGCAGTGGTATGAACGCAAGCTTGATAGTTTGCGGCGAGCTGACTTAGTCTTATCTATTTCTGACTCATCACGACAAGAGGGAATCGATGTCCTAGGCTTAACGGCGAAAGAAATTGTTAACGTTTCTAGTGCTGTGGGGGAGAATTTTTGCTCCCGCCCTATCACGCCTCTGATTGAACTGGAATTGCGAGAGCGTTATGGTTTATATCAATCATTTGTTATGTACACAGGTGGCATTGACCACCGAAAGAATATTGAACGCCTGATACGCTCTTATGCCAAGCTGCCTTGTGCTTTGCGTGAAGGGCTACAGTTGGCCATCATATGTTCGATTCAATCTGATACCCGAACGCAACTTGAGGCACTAGCGAAAAGGAAAGGTCTCAAAGAGCATGAAGTAAAGCTGACTGGGTTCATACCAGAGGATGATCTTATTTCTTTGTACAACCTTTGCAAGATTTTTATTTTTCCTTCGATACATGAAGGTTTTGGACTGCCTGCGTTAGAGGCAATGCAGTGTGGCGCAGCCGTTATTGCTAGTAATACTTCCAGCTTACCTGAAGTAATTGGGCGAGACGATGCATTATTTGATCCCTATTCAGAGGAGTCAATTACAGCTAAGCTACAACATGCGTTAACTGACGATGAATTCAGGCATGAGCTCTCTCGTCATGGATTAGAGCAAGCCAAAAAGTTTTCTTGGGATCAAAGCGCGATACGTGCTATTACTGCTTTCGAAGTGCTGCATGCATCGAGGTCTGGCTCTAGTAAAGCTTCGGCGCCGTCCATTCGCCGCCCTACATTGGCCTTTGTGTCACCTTTGCCGCCTGAGCGTAGTGGTATTGCAGATTATAGTGTTGGACTTTTACCAGAACTATCGCGGTATTACAAGATTGAAGTAGTGGTTTTGCAGGGGATTATTTCAGACCCTTGGGTGCTAGCGAATTGCGTCCCTCGTTCTCCAAACTGGTTACGCGAGAATCGCCACGCATTGGATCGAGTCCTATATCACTTCGGAAATTCGGACTTTCATACACATATGTTCGAATTGCTCAGTGATGTTCCGGGTACCGTAGTTCTGCATGATTTTTTTCTTAGTGGCATACAAGCGCACCGAGAGGCCTCGGGCGCTTGTCCGAGAGGTTGGACCCGTGAGCTTTATCACTCTCACGGGTATGCTGCGGTACGAGCGCGTTACCATGCTCAAGATTCTGCGGAGGTGGTGTGGAAATACCCCGCCAATTTGAGCGTATTACAGCAAGCGCAAGGCCTCATTGTGCACTCAAAGGCAGCCAAAAAATTGGCTGGCCAATGGTACGGGGAAGAATACGTGCGTGATTTTGCAGTTATTCCTCTACTTCGTTGCTCCAGCGAAAGAATTGATCGTACGCTGGCTCGCGAAATGCTTAAATTGCCTAAAGACAGCTTTATTGTATGCAGCTTTGGCATGATAGGTCCTACTAAATTGAATCATAGGCTCATCGATGCTTGGTTGTCTTCATCGTTGGCTCAGGATGAGCGTTGCCAGTTAATTTTTGTAGGTGAAAATGATCCCGGCAAGTATGGTGACCAACTATTGGCGACAATTAAGTCCAGCGACCATAGAGAGCGCATTCGAATAGTTGGTTGGACCGATGTAGCCCTCTTTCGTCAGTATCTGACAGTCGCTGATATTGGCGTTCAGCTAAGGACATTATCGCGAGGGGAAACTTCGGCCGCAATTCTTGATTGCATGAGTTACGGTGTCCCAGCAATAGTGAATGCCAATGGGTCGATGGCTGATCTTGCAGACGACGCTGTGTGGAAATTACCTGATGCGTTTGAAGATGCTTTACTTATCGAAGCCTTAGAAGAATTAAAAGAAAATACCGAAATCCGCGATAAATTAAAGGCAAATGCAGAGCGGGAAATTCGGACTAATAATGATCCTCGGGAATGTGCGCGCAAATATTTTGAAGCAGTCGAGGGCTTCCATCATCAGAGCCAGGCTCAAACAGACGGCTTGATTAAAGCGATAGCTAGAGTACAAGACTTTTCTCCAACAGACTTGGAGTTGGCTAAACTTTCACGGGCGATAGCAAAGACTATCCCCATCAAAGCGCCCTTACGTCAATTGCTTGTGGATATATCTGAATTGGTTCAACGAGACGCGAAGACTGGGATACAGCGGGTTACCCGGAGCATCCTTGGGTTTTTGTTGGCTGAGCCGCCGGAAGGCTATAGGGTTGAGCCTGTTTATGCTACTGCCGATTGTATTGGTTATCGTTATGCTCGGAAATTTACATCCCGATTCCTGAATTGCCCCCCCGACTGGGCAATAGATGATGTAGTCGAAGTCTGCGCTGGCGACATTTTTCTTGGATTGGACCTGCAGCCTCAAATCGTACCGATTCAGCGCCCCGTTTTGCAGGGTTTCCACAATTGTGGAGTGAGAATATATTTTGTTATTTACGATTTACTGCCGATTTGCCTGCGTGAGTTTTTTGTTAAGGACGCGCATATTGGGCATGAAGGTTGGCTAAACGTCGTTGCTCAATTTGACGGAGCTATAGCCATTTCAAAATCTGTCGCGGACGAATTAATGGAATGGTTTGAGATGGGAGGAGCGCCTCGATCCCGTTCTTTTAACATTGGTTGGTTTCACCTTGGGGCGGACGTAGAAAATTCAATGGGATCACACGGTCTGCCAGCCAATTACAATACAGTCTTAGAGCGACTTAAGGAAAATTCCAGTTTTCTTATGGTGGGTACACTGGAGCCTCGAAAAGCTCACGTTCAGGTTTTGGCGGCATTTGAGCAGTTATGGAAAGCCGGAGTAGCTGTCACTTTAGTTATTGTAGGAAAACAAGGTTGGTTAACTGATGAACTCGAAAATCAGTTACGTAATCATCCAGAGAAAGATAAGCGCCTATTTTGGCTTGAAGGTATAAGCGACGAGTACTTGGAAAAGGTTTATGCAGCATCGACATGTTTATTGCTTGCCAGTAAGGGCGAAGGATTTGGTTTGCCTCTAATAGAGGCGGCGCAGCATGGCATGCCAATACTCGCACGCGATCTCCCTGTATTTCGAGAAGTCGCAGGCGAGCATGCTTTTTACTTTAGTGGCAATGAGCCTAGTGCGCTCGCGAGTGCGCTTACAATATGGCTTGCCCTTTATGAGGCAGGTCAACATCCAAGTTCAAAGGGCCTACCTTGGTTGACATGGCAACAGAGCGCAGAGCAGCTTAAGCGTGTGGTTTTTCAGGAAAATTGGTATTTAACATGGAATTCCCAGCTGAAAGCCAGTTCGACAAATTAACAATGCTTTGTATTTCTGTTGTTACGGATAATCCAGCCAAGTTATTTGCCGCTAATATTTTTAAGCCTCCCCACTAAAAAGACCTCTGCAATTTATGGTTATTAAGGTGTGGCTTATGAACGAATTATTACGATGTAGGGAATATCCCCGCATTAGCTTATTAAGAGAAAGGAAAAATGAATACTCAATTACGTACGGCTTTAGTTACTGGAATTTCCGGCCAAGATGGTGCTTATCTTGCTGAGTTGTTGCTAGAGAAAGGCTATATTGTTTATGGCGCATATCGTCGTACTAGTTCGGTTAATTTTTGGCGCATTGAAGAGTTAGGTATTCATAATCATCCGAATTTGCATTTGGTTGAATATGATCTTACCGATTTGGGTTCTAGCATCGCTCTGGTGCAAAAGGTGCAGCCCGACGAGATTTATAATCTCGCCGCACAAAGCTTTGTCGGTGTTAGTTTTGATCAACCGACGACAACGGCCCAGATCACTGGTTTGGGTGCGGTGAATCTTTTAGAAGCGATCCGGTTAGTTAATAGGAAAATTCGCTTTTATCAGGCTTCTACGTCAGAGATGTTCGGCAAAGTGCAAGCCATACCACAACAAGAAGATACTCCATTTTATCCGCGCAGCCCCTATGGCGTTGCGAAGCTATATGCACATTGGATGACGGTGAACTACCGAGAAAGCTACGACATTTTTGGCAGTAGCGGTATTTTGTTTAATCATGAGTCTCCATTGCGTGGTCGCGAGTTTGTGACTCGTAAGATTACAGACTCAGTCGCCAAAATCAAATTGGGTAAGCTTGATGTATTAGAGTTGGGTAATATGGATGCGAAGCGCGATTGGGGCTTTGCAAAAGAATATGTCGATGCTATGTGGCGCATGCTACAAGTGGACGAGCCCGACACTTATGTAGTGGCAACAAATCGTACTGAAACGGTGCGTGATTTTGTTTCTATGGCATTCAAAGCCGCTGGCTATGATTTGGAACTGCAGGGAACTGCGGAAGATGAGGTCGCGAAGGATGCTGCTACTGGAAAGATCCTGGTTCGTGTTAACCCCAAGTTTTATCGACCAGCCGAGGTGGAGCTACTGATTGGTAATCCCGCCAAGGCGAAAGCTAAACTGGGATGGGAGCCAAAAACTTCGCTCGAAGAACTCTGCCAAATGATGGTCATTGAGGACCTAAGGCGTAACCAGCAAGGATTTTCATTCTGATGCTAGGCACTGGCAGTACGGTTCTTATAACTGGGATCAATGGCTTTACCGGCCGCTATATGCGTGCGGAGCTCGTTGCCGCGGGCTATCGAGTAGTAGGTTTAGGGACTCATGCCGATTTAGGCGAAGACTATATTAGGGTCGATCTACTGGATTCTGCCGCTTTGAGCAGCGCATTACGTCAATTGCAGCCGGATATTGTCGTGCATCTCGCTGCTATTGCATTTGTAGGGCATCGCGATGCTAATGCGTTTTATCAAGTAAATCTCCAAGGCAGCCGCAACTTGCTAGAAGCAATTGTCGCCATGGGCAAGCAGCCAGATAGTGTCTTATTGGCTAGTAGTGCAAATGTATATGGTAATGTTTCGGAAGGAGTATTGGGCGAAGATACTCCTCCTGCACCGGCTAACGATTATGCGGTCAGTAAGCTGGCCATGGAGTATGTTGCTAGCCTATACAAGAATAAATTGCCTATCGTTATTTCGCGGCCTTTTAACTACACGGGTGTAGGGCAGGGAGACAGTTTTCTCATACCTAAAATCGTCTCCCACTTTCGCGCCGGGGCTTCAACGATTGAACTGGGCAATCTTGATGTTTGCCGTGATTTCGGTGATGTGCGCTCGGTGGTTCGTGCATATCGGTGCTTGCTAGAAGCGCCATTAGCGCAAGGGCAAATCATAAATGTATGTACTGGGCGGACACATTCCCTACGTGAAGTAATTGATATGTGTGAAAAAATCACCAACCACTCAATAACGGTTGTCGTTAACCCCGCTTTTGTCCGGCAGAACGAGGTTAAAACCTTGTGCGGAGACGCTGGCCGCCTCCGCTCGCTTATCGATCAATGGAATGTTATTCCATTGGAAGAGACGCTAAGGTGGATGTTAACTACCTAGCAATGAAAGTTATTTTGTCAGTGGAGTCTATACGCTACCCGCTCACGGGAATCGGGCGGTATACCTATGAACTTGCGAAGCATCTACGGGACGAGCCAGATATCGACGCCCTACGTTATTTCGCTGGTCGAGGTTTCGTGGATGAAATACCCAAGCCTCGGGAAGAGTCGAATAGCGGTCACAAGCTAAAGCGTTGGGCGCAGCGAAGTTATGTAGTGACGGAGGCCTATCGCCTTTCATCTGCTCTGTTAAAAGCTGAGGCACTGCGCGGATGGAGTGATTTTATCTATCATGGGCCCAATTTCTTTTTGCCGCGATTTTCAGGAATCAGAGTTGCGACCTTTCATGACTTATCGCCGTTTAAGTGGACTCAATGTTTGACTCCGTTGAGGGCGCGTTATCTACAGCGAGAGCTGACTGCGACCCTGACCCGTGCGGATGTGTTAATCACCGACTCAGCTTATACGCGTCAAGAGTTGGCGGGATATTTTTCGTGGCCTCTCGAGAAGATTTTTTCGGTGCCCTTAGCGAGTAGCCCGGAGTTTTATCCAAGACGTGCGGACGAATTAGCGGCGCCCTTGGCTGGCCATGGGTTGGCGCCGGGTAGTTATACACTTTTTGTCGGAACTATAGAGCCTCGAAAAAATATCGAAACATTGTTAGCTGCCTATAGCCGTTTGTCCTTGTCACAACGTCAACAAACTCCGTTGGTGCTATGTGGCTACCAAGGCTGGCGTAGCGAATCGATTCACGCGCAAATTAAAAAGGCCGAAGCGGACGGATGGGCGCGCTATTTGGGCTTCACTTCTGCGGCGGACCTTCCGATTTTATTTGCTGGAGCTCGTTTATTTGTGTTTCCGTCGCATTACGAAGGCTTTGGGTTACCTGTCCTAGAGGCTATGAGTTCTGGCGTGCCTGTAGTGTGTTCCGATAGCACATCATTACCTGAAGTGGCAGGGGGTGCCGCGTTAATGTGTGGCACTGACGACGTTGAGCAATTCACACAGCTGATCCACCAAGGATTGACCGACGAAGTATGGCGAAGCTTTGCTATAGAAATTGGATTGAAAAATTCCGCCCAATATACATGGGCGCGTTGTGCTGCAGAAACTGTGGCGGTGTATCATCGCGCCTTAGCGTTTTAGCTAACCGCAAAAAAGCTATTGGAATGTAATGAGGAGTTCAAGGTTTAGTGAGCGGCTTGGTCTACGGCGACACAGATTCTCAATATGTCTCTACCGGTTATACGGAGCGACTCGGTGAGGCCGGATTTGAGCCCTGTGCGGGTATTGGTGGAGAACGCCTTGGCGAAAACCATTAACGGCGTATACAAGGCTGAGGGGATTCACCGCCGCGTCCTTTGAAAACCAAGGAATCGGTCGAGCCAGCCACGCTGCAATGGGTCTCATGGTTGACCATCGCCACCTGTTGGCCCTATCCGATATATTCCTCCGGCGGAAGCCGAAGAAAGTTATTATCGGCGACTCGCTGAAAGGTCGCTGTAGCAGTTTAATTTAGACCAACCAGCCTCCACGGAACCCGGAGCGGTTCAGTTTTGCACTCATGATGCGCGGATTCGGAGAATTTTAAATATGCCTTTTTATCGGTTGTGGTGCATAGCTAGAGTACACAGCTCTGACCTTCGTGCCGTCAGAAAGTCGACATGATAATACTCATGCAATCTAGTCCATGCCCCTTGCTCTTCCGCGCTTCAATCACTGGGGCACAAGTTTAATATGACCGATTCTATTTACACACTATTATCCGCCCTCTTGGGGCTCGTGCTCTTGAATAGCACTATCTTAGTGAGTGCACGTAACTATCGTACAGGATGGATTGGGGGACTCCCCGTCGAGGTGCGTTATGTAGCTTTGTTTTCGTTGATTCTTCTGGTCGCTCTTAATGGCAATCAGTGGATGTCCGGTAACGTGCTGTTCCCATTGCTGATCATCGCAGCGATCGCCGTTGTGGTGGTATCGGCCAGAAAGCTGAACGAGAGTGATCGCCGCGAGGCCCTGAAGGATGGGATATCTCTCTTAGCGGTACAAGCTTTGACTCTCCTTGTCGTTTTCATGGCCTTCCAGATGCATCGTTATTGGATCTTAGATGCGCATAATCACGATTCCGTCATTTACTATCAAGGAATGCTTTGGGCCATCGAGTCGCCGCTATTTGTCGCTAATGAGGCGACTCTCGCAAGGTGGGGGCTAACTGGCTATATTGGATTTGACCTCCCTCTTTATCGTGGTGGTACCTATACGCTTGCAGCCTGGGTGCAGTATTTTGCTCCCCGTGTCACAGGCAATGGCCTTTACTTCATTGCTGCTTATGCAACGACGATGGCGTGGTTCGCCGTCCGTCTGTTGTCGACGTCAGTTACTCGGTTCAGTGCAGCGTTGGCTAGTGGGCTACTCGCACTTGCTGTTGCACTATCGACAGGCCTCATTGGAGCGCTCGTTAACAGCAATCTTGCAACAGTTTTGGGCGGTGCGTCTCTTATGCTGATTGTCGCGCTCGCCTTCCGCACTGACCTCCAGTGCAAGGTGCGCTACGGGCTGATGGCCGCATGGTGTGCTGTCTGCGCACATGTCTATGCCGAGTCGGTTTTTTACGCCGGTTTACTGATATGTTTAGTTTTTGTGTTGGAGTTGCGTACGAATATCCGCTTTCTCAAGTTGGCGGGAGTTAGCCGTTTGGCGATACTCCTTCTTCTCATCGTTTTGGGGCTCGGAAACATTGCGGTCGGCCAAGCATTTTCTAGCTTGTTCCTTTTTGGTGAAGTTGCCAAGGGTGGAGAATGGTTCGCTTGGTACTTACACCAGTCGCCAACGCTATGGGTTGGCAGTTTTGTCGCCGGACTCCTGATGAATTCCGTGGTTTCGATTCCAAAGGTTGCATTAGCAGCCGTTGTCACTCTATCTGCGGCGGTTTTTTTAATCTATTCACGCGAGACGCGAAGCGGCACATTGGCACTGATCGGTCTATCCCTGCTCGCTGTCATATATGTCGAGCTAACCGGCTACCAGTATGGTGAGCACAAAATTGTGCACCTGCTCGGGCCGGCGTGGGCGCTCCTCATGGCGGCGACAATTTCGCGCCTATTAGGCCGCGCTGATGACGCAGTCGCCAGTAAGCAGTCGGCTTTTGTAGGGAAGATTGTGGGCGGAAGCCTTTTGATCTGTCTCGCATTTATTGTGGCAAGTTTTTCTGCGAGCGCAGTTTCACTGCTCAATCAATTGCGCGGCCCCCACGGCCTCGACTTCGGATTGACTGCTCTTGCTTCTCACATTCGGCCGGGAGAAACGGTACTTGTAGACGATAGTGCATGGATTGGCGTTGAAAAGTTTCAGAAAGGACACTACTTAACCTTCCAGCTTCATAACCAAGGCGCCAAAGTTTTAATGCCGAGCATTACCAGTGACAAACTGCGTGGTGGCTATTTTAGGGACAGTCGCAATAACACATTCAACAGTGCTGATAAGGTCGACTGGCTGGTACAGAGCCGCGGTTATGCGATAGGTAACTCGAAATTTGTTTTAACAAGCGGCACACCGATATGGGAAAATGCCGACTATCGCCTTTATCATGTTGGTAAAAACCCGGCGATTGTGTCTAGCAATGGTTGGTATGACTGCGAATCGACTCACTGCTGGACGATGGCACCCTTTGAAATCGAGACTTATGTGCCATCTAATGGCCATTTCGAATTATCGATCGATTTTTTGGTATTTAGGCCCCCAGAGAACGGCAAGATCACTGTCCGGACAAGTGATGGCAGATTACTCGCGACCACCAACGCAAGCACCAAGCAATTGCGAATCCAATTGCCAGAAGGATGGTCAAGGCTCGTTTTTGACAGCGATTGGTCGATCTCGTCGCCAAAGGAAATGGGAATGTCGGATGATTCTCGCAAGTTGCTCGCGGCGATTCAGCATTTGGAAATAATACCATTGCAAATGGGTGAGGTTGAATAAGTGGAATACGACGAAAAATATTACCGAGAAAACGCTCAAGATAGTGACCGCCCGGCATTATGGATGTATGAACGCTTTTGGCAACGCTATCTCGGCAAAGGACCCGTTTTGGAGTTCGGCTGTGGGGTCGGTTACTTTGCCAGACGCCTCGCTCGTCACTCCGAAGTATTCGGCTTGGAAGCCAACCCTTTCGCACTTAGGCAGATTCAGAAGACTGCCCCTCAGGTTCAAGTGCTAACGACGACCACAAGCCTATCAGATGAGTCGGTCGGTTCCGTCGTGGCGCTGCATGTTTTCGAGCACATTCCAGACGACGATCTCGCTTCGATTGGTATTGAGCTGAGAAGGATTCTTCAACCCGGCGGGCGCATTCTTGCAGTGATGCCTGATCTCCATGGCCAGGCCCATACCCTCAAAGGCGCAAGTTGGAGTGCTTTCAGCGACCCGACGCACATAAATCTTAAAGGCGCTGATGAATGGCGACGTTTCTTCGAAGATCAATGGAAAGTTGATATCGTGATGTCGTTTGCCGATGGCTTTTACGACTTTCCCTATGGTGCGATTCGTGTGCGCTCGGTACTTGCTGATGCCTTTCGTGCAGCACTCACCCTCGTTCAGTTTTTGGTAGCGCGGCCGCTGCTACGTAAAGGTAATGGTGAAAATGTGGTGTTCATCCTGGAGAAGCGGCTGTGACTCTGGTTCAGTTCATGATCATCAACCTTGGCGCTTTGATAGGAGCAGCTGGCGGCATCTTCCTCAAACGGCTAAGTGACCAGCTTGACCATCAATCTCCGCTCTCCGAGTTAGCGCTCTACGCTATTAAGAGCCCCAATCTCTGGCTTGGCGGCTTCTGCTATGTTTTCCCAATTTTTCTTTGGACATATCTTCTTAAATATATGGAGCTGACTAGACTTCAGCCCCTATTATCGTTCGTCTATGTGTACACCATTATCTTGGCGATGATATTCCTTGGCGAAATTCCCAGTATGACGCGGCTTTGGGGTATCGCATTAATTGTTGCTGGTGTTATTTTTGTCGGCCGGAGTTGACCTCATGTCCAAGAAGCGGATCTTGATCGTCGTAAATTACTTTCACCCCTATATGAGTGGTGTCAGCGAATACGCCCGCGCCATTGCTGCAAGCCTGGCAAAGCATCACGAGGTAACGGTGTTGACTGGCAAACATCTCCCGCATCTTCCGAACCAAGAGGTTTGCGATGGCTACACTTTATTTAGGGCCGAACCACTCCTCTTTCTTGACAAAGGTTATATTTCACCGGCCTTCGTTAGCACGTTCAAGCAGCTCGCACGTCAAAGTGATGTCATCAACTTGCATTTGCCGATGCTCGAGAGCGGACTGCTAAGCATTCTCACCTCGCGTCCTTTGCTTGTCACCTACCAATGTGACATGGCTATCGTAGGACGTGCGCTTAGCCGTCTCGCCGTTATGGGCGTTAGGTTATCGATGCGCTTGACTCTTGCGCGTGCAAGAGCCATCGTGGTGCTCAGCAAGGAGTACGCAATCAGCTCTGCACTTGTCAAAGGTTATCACGATAAGTTAGTCGTGGTGGCTCCTCCAAATCGTTTCGATGGTGAGGTTATGGGAACGCAGGAGCGTCCAGAGAGCGGCAACCTGATATGCGGTTTCGTCGGACGGTTTGTCCTTGAAAAGGGCATCGGGACGATTGTAGAAGCTGCTCGCCTCCTGAAAAACGAACCGGTCGAGTTTTGGCTCGCGGGTGACTACAAGGACGTGGCCGGTGGGTCAGTATTTGACCGCATTAAAAGCGACATCGAATCACTGGGCGGAAAAGTTCGGCTACTTGGTCGCTTGTCAAATGAGGAACTGATTAACTTTTATCGCAGCATCGACGTTTTGCTGCTTCCGAGCACCAATCGTTTCGAGGCATTTGGAATGGTACAGATGGAAGCAATGACCTTTGGTGCAACCGTAGTCACTTCTGACATGCCTGGTGTCCGTGAGACTGTCCGTAAGACGAAGATCGGCCAGTTGTGCGAACCTGGCTCGGGACCCTCTCTAGCTGATGCAATCCAACGGGCTCAAGTGGAGAGGGCAAGTCTTAGTCGGGAGGAGGTGCGAATAGCGGTGCGTCGTGAGTTTGGGAATGAAAAGTTCATTGCGGACTATCTGACACTGGTCGACAAATTGAGTCCCGCCTGAATTGGCCTTGAAGTACTGGAGAGTTCTGTCTTGATAGGTTTAATTAATATACTTCGGCTAATGCGGCCAAAGCAGTGGATCAAAAATGGGTTTGTGCTGGCTCCGCTAGGTTTTTCAGGAAAGTTTCTGGAATCTGATGCTGTCAGTCATACCTTGTTGGCCGTGCTGCTGTTTTGTGTGGCCTCATCGGCGACCTATATTATTAACGACATAAACGACATCGAGCGTGATCGTCGTCACCCCAAGAAGTCCAAAACCCGTCCTCTTGCAGCCGGAATAGTTTCGATACCCGCTGCACTGATCCTGCTCGCTGGTCTTTATGCGGTACTGTTGTGGGGCTGGTTTGTCGCTCCAAAAGTGGTGATGGTCATTGCTGCCTATCTGGTGCTCAATGTAGCTTATACCTTTGTGCTCAAACATCAGCCCGTGGTGGATATCTTTTCCATCGCCATTGGTTTTGTGCTGCGCGTCTATGCAGGCGCGATGGCGTTGGACGTGCCCGTGTCTTCGTGGATGTTCGTTACTACGCTCTGTCTGGCGCTCTACCTCGCCGCAGTTAAACGGCGTCAGGAGCTGAGTCAGAGCGGCACCGAAGGCCGCAAGGTACTGGAAAAATACTCAGTTTCACTGGTGGACCGCTACGCCGAGATGTCTGCGACTGGAGCGCTGCTGTTCTATAGTATGTTCGTAATGTCGGACAAGCCTGAATTGGTCTTTACGGTTCCATTGGTTCTGTTCGGTCTGTTCCGCTACTGGTTCGTGGTAGAAGCTCTAGATGGCGGCGAATCACCTACCGATGCGCTGCTGGCCGACTGGCAGTTGTTGCTCGCGGTGGTGCTTTGGATGGCCGCTTGCGGCTGGACTTTATTGCCAGCGCAGGGGTGATCATGGACTTTTCTTACGTAGTCACCCCCTTTCTTGCTTGGCTCGTTGCAGGAGTCATGAAGTTCATCATCAACAGCATCAAGGCCAACCAACTAGCGTTTGGCCTAATTGGATACGGCGGGCTACCCAGCAACCACAGCGCGATTGTCAGTAGTGTGGCAGCGCTCATCGCCTTGAAAGAGGGGATTGGCCACCCCTCCTTTGGCGTGGCCATTACGCTGGCGTTTATCGTGATACTCGATGCCAACAGCCTGCGCCGTCAGGTGGGCAAGTATGCGGTGGTGATCAACAAGTTGGCGGCTGGAATTTCAGACCATCAACCGCTCCGTGAACGTATGGGCCATACCCGTCTTGAAATCACTGCCGGTATCGCGGTCGGTATCGTGATAGCGGCCGCAGTGAACGCTTTTCTTATTTAGTCGGCCCTGAATAATTGCTTGAAGCCAGCATTCGTGCGGGTCTAGGGGTAATTTCTGCTGTGAGAAATTGCAGGATTTGAGATAATACAGGCTCGTTTTCTTGCAAATAATTCCGGGTTTTTCAATGGGTCCGACGCCTTTAACGCCACAAAGTGGCCAGTTATTTGGTTATCCGCTACGCGAACACCTCAAGCTGAACCATCCCTTGATCCAATTAGCCGATTTGATCGACTGGGATCGCATTACGGCGGTGTGCGCACAAGGCTTCACGTCCGGGCGTGGACGTCCAGCCACATCGCCTCGTTTGATCGCCGGCCTGCTGTATTTGCAGCACGCGTTTGATCTGTCCGATGAAGATGTCGTGTGGGGCTGGGTGGAGAACCCGTATTGGCAGGTGTTTACCGGAGAGATGTACCTACAAACCGAGCCCCCCATTGATCCGTCAAGCCTCACGCGCTGGCGCGCGCGGCTAGGCGAGGCCGGCCTGGAGGAGTTGCTGGCGGCCACGATTGCCGCCGGCCAACGCAGCGGCACGCTGCGCGAAACCAGCCTGAAGAACGTCATCGTGGACACCACCGTCATGCCTAAAGCCGTGGCACACCCGACCGATTCGCGCTTGCTCGAGCGCAGTCGCGAACACCTGGTCAAAGCCGCCGGCGAGTGCGGCCTAAAACTGCGCCAGAACTACAAC
>LNAP01000871.1_pt2 | contig 31586 bp, 17 predicted proteins | sample 602601 | NCBI WGS metagenome assembly LNAP01 (sample SAMN02440304, study PRJNA202911) | soil metagenome | biome: Subtropical and temperate rainforests or woodlands; isolation source: soil samples (1 kg each in a 20% v/v slurry with milli Q water) were... ...
GGCCCAGGCCCAGGAGCGCGTCGAGCGCCTGCGCCGGCTGGACTTCGCCCTGCCGCCGTCGCGGCTGTCGGCCGGCAAGACGGTGCTGGCCTTCGAGGAGGTCGCTTTCGCCTATCCCGGCGAGCGGCCGGTGATCGAGCGGCTGTCCTTCCGGATGGTCGGTCCCGAGCGCGTCGCCGTCGTCGGCCCCAACGGGTCGGGCAAGACCACCCTGGTGAAGCTGGCGGCCGGCGAGCTGCAACCGACCGCCGGCCGTGTCGTTTCCGGCGCGCGCACGGCGCTGTTCGACCAGAAGACCGAGATGCTGTGGTCAGGCGAGACGCTGGTCGAGGCCTTCCGCCGGCTCAATCCCGACGCCGGCCGAAACGAGGCCCAGGCCGCCCTGGCCCGCTTCCTGTTCCGCAACACCGCGGCCGAGAAGCTGGTGGATGCTCTGAGCGGCGGGGAGCGCCTGCGCGCGGCGCTCGCCTGCACGCTGATGTCGGCGACGCCGCCTCAGCTCCTGGTCCTCGACGAGCCCACCAACCACCTGGACCTCGACTCGATCGCCGCGGTCGAGGCGGCCCTACGCGGCTATGACGGCGCGATCCTGGTGGTCAGCCATGATCCCGATTTCCTGGAAGCCATCGGCGTCGAGCGGAGGATTGCGTTCTAGCTATTCGGCCGGAACCTGGGCCGCCGTGGCCGAGCGCAGGGAGACCTGGGCCACCAAGAAACAGGTGATCGCGCAGGCGCCCATGGCCGCGATCATCGGTCCGGGCGTGCCGTCGGCGAACAGGCCCGCCAGGCCCATGACCGCCGAGCCGACCACCATCTGCAGCGAGCCCATAAGCGCCGAGGCGGCTCCGGCGATCTTGCCGTGGTGGTCCAGGGCCAGCACCGCGGTGGTCGGCGTCACCACGCCCAGGAAGGCGTAGGCGACCAGCAGAAAGGCGGTCATGACCTCCAGGCGCTCGATCCCGAGGGCGAACACGGCGACCAGCGCGGCCATGGTGACGGCGAGGCCCGTGGAGGCGACGCGGATGATGCCGGCCATGCCGAAGCGCCTCGCCAGCCAGCCGTTGAACTGCGCCGCGCCGAAGAACGACACGGCGTTCAGGCCGAAGAACAGGCTGTAGACGGTGGGCGAGAGCCCATAGTGCCCGATCAGCACGAAGGACGATCCCGCAAGGTAGACGAAGAAGGTCGACATGCCGAAGGCACCGGCGAAGGTCAGGCCCATGAAGGCCGGATCGGCCAGCAGGGTGCGGTAGCCCGTCAGGATGCCGGACCAGGAAGTCTCCGCCCGGTGCTCGGCGGGGCGAGTCTCCTGTAGCTGCAGCGCGGCCAGCAGCAGGCCGACTACGCCAGCGATGGTCACCGCCCAGAAGACCGAGCGCCAGCCGCCGACTGCGATCAAGGCGCTGCCGGCAAGCGGCGCCAGAATCGGGGAGATGCTGACCACCAGCATGAGCAGAGACATCAGCCGGGCCGCCTCGTGGCCGGTATGCAGATCGCGGACGATGGCGCGCGGCACCACCATCCCGGCGCAGGCGCCCACCGCCTGCAGCACGCGGAAGGCGATCAGCGTCTCCACCGTGGGCGCCAGGGCGCAGCCGATGCTGCCGGCGATGAACAGCGCAAGGCCCGCATAGATCGGCGGCTTGCGGCCGAACATGTCCGCCATCGGGCCATAGACCAACTGACAGACGCCCAGGGTGACGAAGAAGGCCGTCAGGCTCATCTGCACCGCCGAGGCGCTGGCGTTCAGCGTTTCGCCGATGGAGGGCAGGGCGGGCAGGTACATGTCGATGGCGAACGGACCCGCCGCCGTGATCAGCCCAAGCACCAGCGCCAGCCGTGCAAATCCGGTTTTCATCGCCTACGAGCCTCTGCTTTCGCTTCGGCCCGAACGGGCCAGCACCACCTTGCGCGGCCGCGTTGCGGCCGGGGCCGTCATGTGGCCCCGAGATCAAGACGCGCAAAGGGGGGCTCGGCCGACATCCCCGAAAAAATCTTCGCGGTTCAGGCGATCGCCACGGTGGCCACCAGCCCCTGCGAGGTCAGGTCGTCCACGATCGCCGAGACGCCGAGCCGGACCGGCAGGGCGCGGCCATCCTTGGCGATCAGGGTGGCGTCGAGCTGGGCCGGGCGAGCGGTTTCCATCACGCTTTCCAGCGCGTCGGCCAGTCCCGTCTGCTCGGTATGCTGCGCCAGGTCGGTGAGGCGCCGGACGGCCAACTCCTCATGGGTGAAGCCGACGAGGTCTGCGAAATCCCGGCCGATCCCGGTCAGCAGGCCGTGCATGTTCAGACGCAGGACCATCACCTTCGACAGCGCGCCCAGCGCCTCTTCCAGAGCCTTGCCCTCGTGCGCGGCCAGCCGCAGCTCATGCTCGGCCGTGCGATTCTGGATCAGCACCGCCAGTCCGCCCGGATAGGGAAACGCGTGCACCGAATATCTGTGTCTGCCGAACCCGTCGCCCGAGGCCTCGAACTCCTGCGCTTCGCGGGTCCTGAGCACCCGCTGCAGCCGTTCGCGCAGCACCGCGCTGGTGAAGGAAGGAAACAGATCCTCCCAGGTCCGCCCCAGCATCTGCGACGCGCTGAGGCCCATCATGGCCTCGAAGACGTGATTGACCGCGCTGATCCGCATCCGGTCGTCCAACGCCATGAACGCCTCGGCCATGTGATCGAGGACGGCCGCGTGACTGGTTTCCAATAAGCTGCCGCTTTGCGCGGGCGAGGCGCTGGAACTCCAGCTCGAATACATGTCAGCAGACACCAATACGACCCGTGGCCGTCCGTGGTGGGTGACGAGAACCGGCCCGCTCAGGGCTCGATCCTGCCATTGGCCGAAATTTCGGCTGATATCTCCGGCCGTGACGACCGCCGGCTCCCCAAAGCTGCTCATAGCTTTTCGAGCCCAATCAGATTACGTAAAATGCGTAATCTTCCCAATGGCTCGCCCCCAAAAGCTCAACTGTAATGAGCGTTATGGTTGAGGCGATTTCGCTTCGGCGCAAGCCTCGAGAAATGCGACGCGATAGATTTCGTGTTCAGAAAATCTCTGAAAAATGCGTATATTACGCGATTACCCTGCGGCAGGACCCGAGCTTTCAGCCTGGCGCCTAATTGACTTGCATTCTTAACTGCTCGCCGGCGTTTCGTTTTCACCTCACGCGGGCGAGGGCGCGTCCCACCCCCTCGGGATGAGACGCGCCGGCCGCTAGTGAGTCGCCTTCTTGACGACCCGGAAGACCCCGCTCGCCCGGGCGCAGGGCGCGCCGTCGGCGGTGACGAAGGCCTGGGCGAAGGCCAAGGTGGCGCCTGGCTTCATGAACACGGTGTCGAATTCCAGCCATTGGCCGACCTGCGCCGCGCTCAGGAAATCCAAGGCCAGGTTCACCGTGACGAGGCTGCTGCCCTGGCCCAGCCGGCGTGCGCAGGAAAGGCCCATGGCGTTATCGACCAGGGCGCTGATCAGGCCGCCGTGGACGAAGCCGCGGCTGTTGGTGTGGGCCGCGTCCGCGACCAGGCCCAGCACCACCACGTCCTCCGTCTGGCGGCTGTAGATCGGCTCCCACGGATCCGTCACCGGGCTGTGGCGGAAGTGCCGCGAGAAGCCGGGAGGGATGGGGACCGTTTCCTGCATCATTCGGCGCCTCACGCCGCCGCGGCGAGCTTGGCGAGGCTCGCCAGGGTGCGAGCGCAGGCGTGCGCGGCCTCCGCCCCCTTCACCAGGAAATGCTCGCGGAAGAAGCCCTGATGGACGTCATGCTCATGGAAATGGTGCGGCGTCAGCACGACCGAAAACACCGGCACCTCGGTGGTGAGCTGGACCTGCATCAGGCCGGAGATCACCGACGAGGCGACGAAGTCGTGGCGATAGATGCCGCCGTCGACCACGAAGCCGGCCGCGACGATCGCGGCGTAGCGGCCGGTCTTGGCCAGGGTCTGGGCGTGCAGCGGAATCTCGAAGGCGCCGGGGACTTCGAAACGATCGATGGAGTTCTCGGAGAAGCCGAGGTCGGCGATCTCCTTGATGAAGCCCTGATAGGCGTTGTCGACGATCTCGCTATGCCAGGCGGACTGGACGAACGCGATCCGCGCCAGGCGATAGGCGCCGCTCGCGGTGGGGACTTCAAAGTGCGTGACAAGTTGGGTCATGGTCAGATCCCTGAGTTGGGCAAAACCACGACTCAGGGAGACGCTAAGCCTCGGCCAGCGGCCCCGTGCGCCCGAAGGCGCTCAAGGACTGGCCGTCGCCAGCGGTTCTCATAACCGGACTCTAACCGTCGGCCCCGGAATCTCACCGGAATCTGCTGTCCCCGACGAACCTATCGGCCATCGGGCGCCCGCGGGCTTGTGCGGCCAAGGCCGCCATCACCGCCGGTGGGGACTTTCACCCCGCCCTGAGAACGCGGTCGTCGGAACAGCCCGACGACATCTCAAGGCTAGTCCCATGACCTGGGGTCAAACAAGCGTTTAGTTGTTCCCTGCCGCATGAAGGACGGGGCCATGGCAACTGAAGCCTGCTCCAGGTTGGCCAAAGATCGGGCGACTGGACGCAAGCCATATGCGATAGCCCTCCCCATGGGGAAGGGCTTCAGGCTCGCTTGTTGAGCGTGATGGCCGTGGCCGAAGGCTGGGGGGCGGCGACGCCGCCGCGGCCGCTCATACGGCCAAGCTGGCGCAAGACGCCGTCGTCGTTGCGCTGCAATCCGCAACCGGCGTCGCGCAATCCGACATTGACAAGGCCACGACCTTGCAGACGGCGCTGACAGCGATGGACACCGCGCTGAGCGGCTATTCCACAGCGCTCGGCGATGGGCTGTCGTTTTCCGAATTCGCCCAGATCCTCCAGGCGCAGGTCGATGTGGCTGGATATTCCGCCACGGCGACGTCGAATCTCGCGGCGCTGGTGGCGGCCGAGCAAGGCACCACCGCGGCCGGCGCTTCCGCAGCCCTGGTTGCCGCGCTGCAAGAGAACGGCCTCGAGATTTCGTCGGATGGTTCGCTTCTGATCGAGAACCGATCGCCCGACATCGGCCTTTCGCCGCCCAACAGCGCTTGGATGGCCTTCTTCGGCCAGTTCTTCGACCACGGCCTGGACCTCGTGACCAAGGGCGGCAACGGCACCATCTACATGCCGCTACAGGCGGACGATCCGCTGATCGCCGGCGCTGACCACGTCCTGGGCACCGCGGACGACCTTCCGCCCGAGCTGCGCTTCATGACGCTGTCGCGCACCTCGCCGTTCGACGCGAATGGCAATCCGAGCCCGAACGGCACCGAGTCGCAGAACACGACGACGCCGTTCGTTGACCAGAATCAAACCTATACATCCAGCGCCTCGCATCAGGTCTTCCTGCGCGAATACAAGTTCACCGTCGATTCGAATGGCGACAATGTCGCCGACTCATTTGCGGAAAATAGCGGTCATTTGCTCAACGGCGCTCATGGCGGCATCGCCAACTGGGCGGAGGTGAAGGCCCAGGCAGCGACGAAGCTTGGCCTGATGCTCAACGATGCCGACGTGCTCGACGTGCCCCAGCTGGTGGTCGATGCCTACGGTCGCTTCAAGCCTGGTGCGCACGGCTATGCCCAGGTCATGGTGACCGTGACCGAGGTGGTCGGCGCCCAGACGTTCACGACCCTGATGACCGTCGAGGGTAAGGCAGGGGGCCTCGACCTCCATAACATTACGTTGGCAGACCTGCCCGCCAGCTTTACACCGCACGCCGGCGCAACCTCGTTCTCCGTTCACACCGTCGGCACCGGCCACGCTTTCCTCAACGACATTGGCAATACGGCGGCGCCGGTCATCGTCAATGGCCAGCTGCGGCCTGACGACGTCGATCCCATTACTGGCGTTGACGCGCATGTCGTCGGCAATGCCGTTCCGATGGACAATCAGGGCCACAACCTCGTCTACGATAACGAGTTGCTCGACCTTCATTTCATCACCGGCGACGGCCGTGGCAACGAGAACATCGGCCTCACCGCCGTCCACACCATCTTCCATTCCGAGCACAATCGCCTGGTCGAGGCGAACAAGGACACCATCATCGCCTCGGGTAGCGCGGCCGTGGTCAACGAATGGATGGCGCCGGATGTGAACGGCCTCCGCAACGGCATCAGCCAGGCCGCGCTCGACGCCATCCTGGCCGAGCCGAATGCCGCGCTCAAGGACGCTGCGATCGATGCGTTGAATTGGGACGGCGAGCGTCTGTTCCAGGCGGCGCGCTTCGTCACCGAGATGCAGTACCAGCATCTGGTATTCGAGGAATTTGCCCGGCGCGTACAGCCAAACGTCGATCCCTTCGTGTTCACCAACTCGGCGGATCTCAACCCCGCAATCATCGCCGAATTCGCCCATACGGTGTATCGCTTCGGCCATTCGATGCTGACCGACACGGTCGACCGTCTCGATAACGATCTTTCATTGGTCAACAGCAACGATTCGACACAGGACGATCAGGCTCAGATCACCCTGATCAAGGCCTTCCTCAATCCGATCGAGTTCACCGCGGGCGGCATCACGCCCGACGGCTTAAGCGACGAAGCCGCCACTGGGGCGCTTATCCGCGGCATGTCCCGCCAGGTCGGCAACGAGATCGACGAGTTCGTCGTGGAAGCCTTGCGCAATAACCTGCTCGGCCTGCCCCTCGATCTCCCGGCCCTCAACATAGCACGCGGACGCGAGACCGGTATCCCGCCGCTCAACGAGACGCGCGCCCAAATCTACGCGATGACCGGCGCGGTCGACGTCAAGCCTTACGTCAGCTGGATCGATTTCGCCCAGCACATCAAGCATCCGCTGTCGGTGGTGAATTTTATCGCCGCCTACGGGACCCATCCGCTGATCGAGGCGGAAACCACCTCGGAAGGCAAGCGCGCGGCGGCCATGGTGCTCGTGCTCGGCACCGACCAGGACGTGCCAGCCAACGCCAACATGGACCCGCCGGTTCCGGCCCACACGATCTCCGCGTCGGATCCGCTGGCGGCTGATCGGCTCGACTTCCTCAACGCCACCGGTGCCTATGCAGCAGACGGCACGGGACCGCATGATGACAGCCTCGGCGGCCTCAACCACATCGACCTGTGGATCGGCGGCCTTGCCGAGGAACTTAACGAGTTCGGCGGACAATTGGGCTCGACCTTCAACTTCATCTTCGAGTATCAGCTCGAGCACCTGCAGAACGGTGACCGCTTCTACTACCTGAGCCGCACGCAGGGCATGAACCTGCTCAACCTGCTCGAACCCAACACCTTCACCGATCTGGTGATGCGCAACACGGATCTCGGCGATCTTCATTCCACCCATTTGCCCGGCGTCCTCATGTCGACCACCGACATGATCCTGGAGCTGGATCGGTTCGCAGGCCAGGAGAACTACAGCGGCGATCCCTCCCGCGACCATACCGATCCGCTCAACCGAAGCGACCTCGATCCAACCCATGACGATCCCTTCCTGCAGTCGATTGATCCGAAGGTGCTGCGCATCGAGGGCACCGCCCGGATCGAGAACGGGAATCCGGTGTTGGATGCCGAAGGCAAGCCGATTTTGGACGGCGGCGTGCTCAAATTTTCCGGCGGCGAGCATGTCGCGCTTGGCGGCACTGAGGGCAACGATCGCCTGATCGGCGACAAGGGCATCGACACGCTCTGGGGCGATGGTGGCAACGACTACCTCAACGCCGGCATGGAGTCCGACCAGGTCTTCGGCGGGGATGGCGACGACATCATCGAGGATCCATTTGGCGACGACTTCCTCCGCGGTGAGGCGGGAGACGATGTCATTGTAGCTGATCAGGGCATCGATCTGCTGTTCGGCGGCGAAGGCAGCGACTTCATCATGGGCGTGACGGACATGAAGGAAGTCTTTGCCGGTCCCGGCAACGACTTCGTACTCGGCGGCTCCGCGGCCGACGGCCTGATGGGCAACGAAGGCGATGACTGGATCGAGGGCGGCGAAGGCTTCGACGGTCTTTCCGGCGAGAACTCCGACCTGTTCTTCGATTCGCCCATCATCGGCCACGACATCCTCAACGGCCAGGGCAACGATACCGACTATGACGGCGAGTCCGGCGATGACATCATGGTCCAGGGCGCGGGCATCCAGCGCAACAACGGCATGCTGGGCTTCGACTGGTCGATCCAGAAGGGTGACGAGACGAACGGCAACATCGACCTCGGGATCTCGCGGTTCCTCACTCAAACCGCGCTGACGCTCCGCGACCGCAACGACTCCGTCGAAGGCGCCTCGGGCTGGAAGCACGACGACACCTTGATCGGGACAAGCGCTCCGGTCGGCGCGGTCGGCGGCGCAACGGGACCGGTCGGCGGACCCGTGACCGACAGCCAGTTGCTATCACAGAACGTGGACCTGATCCGCGGCATGGAGGACTTCATCAAGCTCGCGCCGGGAGGCCTGTTCGGCCAATCGGCAGCGACAGTCGCGGCGATCGCGGGCGGCGCGCACTTCCGCGACCTCGCCCCTGACACGACCGTCTTCAATCCGGCCAACGGCGGCGACATCCTGCTCGGCGGCGCCGGCAGCGACGTCATCTCCGGCAACGCCGGTAACGACCTGATCGACGGCGACCGCTGGCTCAACGTTCGCATTGCCGTTCATCAGGCCAAAGATGCCACGGGGCCCACCGGCGCCGTGCTGTTCTCGGTCGACGGTCTGACAAGCATCGTGACTGGGTCCGGCCATTCCGACTGGGACGGCAAATCGCTCGCCGACCTGATGCGCACCGGCAAGATCAATCCGGGCCAGCTCGAAGCTGTCCGCGAGATCATCTCGGATGGCGCCAGCGCAACGGATGTCGACGTGGCGACCTTTGCCGGCGCCCGTGCGGACTTCACGATCACCCGCAACGCCAACGGCACCGTGACGGTCACCGACAACGTCGTGGCTCCGCTGCTCGGCGCAGACGGCCTGCGGATTCCGTTGCTCGATGACGAGGGCATCGACACCCTCGCCAACATCGAGATCGCTCGCTTCACGACCCGCGATGCGGCGGGGTTGCCGAACGGCACAGTCGATGTCTTCATCGGCAGCGCCACCGGCTCGGTGACGATCACGGGCGCCGAGAACGTTCTCACGGCCGACCGCTCCGGCATTGTCGACGTCAACGGTCTGCCCGGGGCAGGCGGCTTCTCCTATCGCTGGGAGCAGTCGACCAATGGCCTGAACGGCTGGACACTCGCTCCAGGCACGGCGACCCAGCAGAACTACACGGTGCCGGCCGGAAATCTCAATTTCTTCCGGGTCACCGTCAGCTACGTGGACCAGGATGGCCTCTCAGAGAGTTTCGTCTCGGCGAATTCGGCCAAGGTCGGCGGCAATGCTATCAACGATACCCTGAACGGCAATATTCTGGCCAATCTCCTCAACGGCCGGGGTGGCAACGACACGCTGAACGGATCCGACGGGGATGACGTGATCAACGGCGGCGCCGGTACTGACACGCTCAACGGCGGGCTGGGCAACGACCGACTCGACGGCGGCGCGGCTGCGGATGCGATGACCGGCGGCGCCGGCGACGACACCTATGTCGTCGACAATGGCGCCGACACGGCGATCGAATTGGCCAACGAGGGCACCGATACCGTGCAATCCTCGGTCACCTTCACGCTGGGCACAAACGTCGAGAACCTGACGCTGTCGGGTACCGCCGCGATCAACGGCACGGGCAACGCGCTCGCCAACGTGATCACCGGCAATGCAGCTGCCAATGTGATGTCCGGGCTCGCCGGGAACGATACTTTCAACATCATCGCCGGTGCCAGCGGCGCCGATACGATCAACGGCGGTGCGGACACCGATACACTCGCGGTAGGTGGTACCACGGGCAACAACACCCTGAACGTCACGCTGGTTGGTGCGACGCTGACGGTGGTTTCCGGCAGCACCCTCACCAGCGTAGAGTCGGTCACGGCCGATCTCGGCGCAGGCGTCGATACTCTGGCCTATGCTGCGACCAGTCCGGGAGTGAATGTGGATCTGCTCGCCGGAACGGCAAGCGGCTTCACCTCGATCGCCAATATCGAGAATGTCGTCGGTACCAACAATGCCGACACGATAACCGGCAACGCCGCGGCGAACACGCTCTCGGGTGGCGGCGGTGTCGACGTCCTCAATGGCGGCGTGGGCAACGACCGGCTCGATGGCGGCACGGGTGCCGATATCATGACCGGCGGTCTCAACAGCGACACCTACGTCGTCGATGACGCCGGCGACCAGGTGATCGAATCGGCACTCGAAGTGGGGGTCGATACGGTGGAGACGACGCTTGCCGCCTACACGCTGTTGACCGGCGTCGAGAATCTGACCAACACCGCCAACGCGGCGTTTGCAGGCACCGGCAACGCAAGCAACAACGTCATCACCGCGGCGGCCGGAAACTTCGCCGACACCCTGAGCGGTCTCGGCGGAGCAGACACGCTCAACGGCAACGGGGGCAACGACACGCTCAACGGCGGAGACGGCAACGACATCCTCAATGGCGGCACCGGAAACGACATCCTGAATGGTGGTGCCGACGACGACACCATGACCTGGAACGCCAGTCTGCTGGGTCTTACCCCCGACGGCCGCGATGTCGTCAATGGCGGGACGGAGGGGGCGCTCGGCGATACCTTCATCGTCAACGGCAGCGCCACCAGCGAGGTCTACCGAATCTACTCCAACACCGACGACTGGAATAACAACGCCGCGGACGGCATCCAGAGCAGCGCCGTACATGCCGGGCTCAGCGGTCTCGGCGCGGGAACGGAAATCGTTGTCACCCGCAACACCAACGGCGTTGGCGGCGCTGTGACCAACGCCAACATCATTGCGGAACTGACCGAAATCGAAGAGATCGTCATCAATACCGGCCTTGGCACAGACACGGTCCTTCCGATCGGAAATTTCAATCCGACAAGCTTGTCGTTCAACACCATCACGGTGAACGATCAGGGTGGCGCGACCACCGTCGACCTGACCAATTTGGGATCGGCGCACCATGTTGCCTTCCATACCACCGGTAACGACGACACAATGGTCGGTGCTCGTCCCCAGGACGAAATCATCCCCGATGGTATCCCCGCTTCGGGCGGAAACGGCGGCGGCGGCGGCAACGACGATCCGGCCGGCGGCGGCAGCATCACCTTCAACGCCTCCGACGTGCTGGCGCTGAAGAACCTCGTCAATGGCCTCCAAGGCGGCGAGGACAATGACGCGGTCGGTATCCGCGATCTGGAAGGTACCGGCAACAACCGGGCGCATCCGAACTATGGTTCGGCAGACCAGCCGTTCATCCGCATCACCGATGCCCATTACGGCGACTACGATCCGGCGACCGGCAATCGCGCCATCAACCCGCTGTTCAACGGGCTCGATCCCCGCGCGATCAGTAACGCGCTCGGCACCCAGGAGGCTGGGCTTCCCAAAGAGGCTTCCGGCGTCAACAGCCTGTTCACGGCGTTCGGTCAGTATTTCGACCACGGCCTCGACTTCCTCGGCAAGGGCGGCAATGGCACGCTCCAGATTGGTGCTCCCGGGACCGGACACGCGCCGGGCACGGACAACCCCGCCGATCTGACCCGCGGCACGGTTGCTGGGATGGACGCCGATGGCGTGCCGCAGCACCTCAACAAGACCTCGCCGTTTGTCGACCAGAACCAGGCTTACGGCTCCGACGAATTGGTCGGGCAGTTGCTACGGGAAGGCGATGGGCATGGCGGCTTCTCCGGCCGGCTGCTCGCCGGCGGACCGGATCCGTCGAACCCGGCCTTCAACCTGCTTCCCACGCTTCGGGAGATCATCCAGCATCATTGGGCCAACAACACGGTGTTCACGGCGGACTCGCTGCCCGGCGACCACCACGTCGCATTCCGCGACTACTTCGCGGGCCTTGTGAACGGCGGCGTCATCAACGACGCGATGGTGCCCGCGATGGTCAACGACTTCATGGGTAGCGGCTTCCCGCTGCTGCTCGACACCAATCCCTTCATGAACCTGCTCGACCACTATGTGGCCGGTGACGGACGGGCCAACGAGAACATCGCGCTGACCTCGATCCACACCATCTGGGCTCGCAACCACAACTTCCATGTGGACGGGCTTCTGGCCGCCGGCTTCACCGGCACAGCTGAGGAGCTGTTCCAGGCGGCCAAGATCGTCAACGAGGCTGAATATCAACGCGTGGTCTATACCGAGTTCGCCGATCATCTTCTCGGCGGAATGCGCGGCGACGGCGACCACGGCTTCGACGGCTATCACCCAGAGGTCGATGCCCGGGTCAGCCATGAGTTCGCTACGGCAGCCTACCGGTTCGGCCATTCGTTGATCGGCCAGACGATGACGGTGCTGAACGCCCAGGGTCAACCGACGCAGGTCAACCTGTTCGATGCCTTCCTCAACCCGACCAACGACGCCAGTGCCTTCGTGAACATGCTGCCTCCGGACTACGTGCCGAAGCCTGGCTACGAGCAGCTTGGTGTCGGCGCTATCCTCGGCGGCAGCGTGCTGCAGGCGGCCGAAGCGGTCGACGTCAACATCGTGGATGCCGTGCGCAACGATCTCGTGCGGATCAGCGCAGACGTGTTCGCCTTCGACGTGGCGCGAGAATGGGACGTCGGCATCGGCTCGATGAACCAGATACGCGCCGACCTGATGGCCTCTGCCGACCCGTACGTTCAGGAAGCTGTGGGTTTCGCAGGCGGCGACCTCACGCCCTATACCTCCTGGGAAGACTTCCAGGCCCGCAACAATCTGAGCGATGCTTTGATCGCGCAGTTCAAGCAGGCTTATCCGGATCTCGTGCTGGCGGCCGGGGACATTGCTGCATTCCAGGCGATTAATCCCGGCATCGAACTCACCGGTCCGAACCACAATACGGTGAAAGGCATCGATCGCGTCGACCTGTTCGTCGGCGGGCTCGCGGAGAAGCACATCAATGGCGGCGTGGTCGGCCAGACCATGTGGGTCGTGCTTCACGAACAACTCGATCGCCTCCAGGAAGGCGATCGCCTGTACTATCTCGATCGCGTCGAGAACCTCGACTTCTATCAGACCGTCGAGGAGCAAGGCTTCGGTGCAATCATTGCGCGCAACACCGGTCTTGCGAATCTTTCGGAAGACGTGTTCGCGACTGTCCAGACCGGCACCGGCACCGGCACCGGTACCGGAACGGGAACAGGCACCGGCAACGGTGACGATGCGGGCAACGACGATGACGACGACGATGGAGATGACACCGGCAACGGCTCCGGCGGCGACGACGACGGCGACGACGGTGACGACGATGCCGGGTCAGGAACGGGTACTGGCACAGGAACAGGCACCGGCACTGGAACTGGCACAGGCACAGGCACAGGAACCGGCACAGGCACAGGCGATGGTACCGACACTGCGCCGCCGATCGCCGCGATGGTCCTGGCGGGTACGCCGCAGACCGACGTTCTCACCGGCGCTGGCGGGGACGACAACATCGTGGGCTTCGCCGGCGATGATGTCCTGGTCGGCAATGCTGGTGCGGACTCCATCTCGGCCGGCGATGGCGCCGACTTCGTGAACGGCGGCGCCGGGCGCGACGTGATCCTCTCAGGGGCCGGCGACGACCAGGTATTCGCCGGCGAGGGTGCCGACATCGTCTACACCGACGCCGGAGCGGATCGCATCTTCGCCGATGGCGGCAATGACCTGATCAATGCCGGCGCGGGCGACGATACGGTGCTCGGCGGTGCAGGCAACGACCTGATTGTGGCCGAGATCGGCGACGGCAACGACGCCTATTTCGGCGACGACAGCGACGGCGGCAGCGGCGTCGATACCCTCGACATGACGGCAATCACCGCAAACGCCTACGTCAACCTGGGCTCCGGACCGATGTCGAACGGAACGGCGATGAGCTCCCAGACCGGCAACGATACGCTCTGGGGAATCGAGAACGTCAACACCGGATCCGGCAACGACACCATCGTGGCCAGCAATGCGGTGAACGTGATGAACGGAGGTCTCGGCAACGACATCTTCAAGTTCAACTCGGTTGCAGCGGCCAACGGTGACACCATCGTCGGCTTCGAGCCTGGCGACCGCCTCGACCTCAGCGGCATCGACGCCGACTACTCGGCCGCCGGAGACCAGGGCTTCACGCTGGTGACGGGTGCTGCCTTCACCGCGGCCGGACAGCTCGCGGTGACCTATGAAACCCGGGCGGACGGCGACTTCACCATCGTCCAGGGCAACGTGGACGGCAACACGGCCGCCGATTTCAAGATCGAGATCGCCGGACACCAGGACGTTACGGCCGCGAGCACTACATTGTAGTCGCGGCCGCAGAGAGACGGGATTGGCCCCGTCCCGTCTCTCTCGCTCCCTTCCGATCCCTCCGACCAGACGGCATCACACCCAATGGCGAAATCGAAAGAACTTACCGCTGCGAAACGCCGCCGGCTCAGGGAATTGACGCAGGGCCTCCGAGGCGTTGCTCTCTTCCTCTTCATGGTCTCCGGCATGATCAACGTGCTGGCGTTGACCGGCTCCGTTTACATGATGCAGATATACGACCGGGCGCTGACCAGCGGCAGCGTGCCGACGCTGCTGGTGCTCTCGACGCTTGCGATCGGGCTTTATTTGTTCCAGGGCTGTTTCGACGTGGTTCGCTCCCAGGTGCTGGTGCGGGTCGGAGCTCGGATCGACCGCAAGATCGCACCGCTGGCGCATCGGGTCGCCATCGACATGCCGCGCTTCGGCTTCTCGACGTCCGAGGCGCTCGAGCGCGGGCGCGATGTCGATACGGTCCGCGGCTTCCTCGGCAGCCAGGGCCCTTCGGCGCTGTTCGACCTGCCGTGGATGCCAATCTACCTCACCTTCATCTACGTCCTGCATCCGATGCTCGGCGCACTGACCGTAGCTGGCGCCCTCGTTCTCGTCGTGCTCACGGTCGTGAGCGAGATCATGACCAAGCGGCTCGCCGTCAATTTACGAAAGGCCGCGATCGCGCGAAATGGAATTGCGGACTGCAATGCGCGCAATGCGGAAGTCCTCAAGGCGATGGGCTTCGCGGGTCGCGCCGTGGGCCGCTTCAACGAGGCCAACGGGGAACATCTCGAGCTCCAGACCCGCGCCAACGACATAACCGGCTCGTTCGCTGCGGTGTCGCGCGTGCTGCGCATGGTGCTCCAGTCGGCGCTGCTCGGTCTCGGCGCCTATCTCACCATCAAAGGCGAATTGTCCGCCGGTACGATCATCGCAGTATCGGTGGCCTCTGCCCGGGCGCTTGCTCCCGTCGATCTCGCGATCGGCAATTGGAAATCCTTCATCGCCGCGCGCATGGCCTATCATCGGCTTCGTGAGACCGTCGTGGCGCTTGCCGCCGCCGATGAACCCATGCAGCTGCTCGAGCCGACCGAGCGTCTCTCGGTCGACAAGATCACGGTCGCGGTGCCGGGATCCGGTCAAGTCGTGCTGAGCGAGGTCGGCTTCGAGCTCGAGGCCGGCCAGGCGCTCGGCATCATCGGCCCCAGCGCCGGCGGCAAGACCACGCTGGTGCGGGCGTTGACCGGGATTTGGCCAGTGCTGCGCGGCAGCGTTCGGCTCGACGGCGCAGACCTTTCGCAATGGCGGGAGGAGGAGATCGGCAAACATATCGGCTATCTGCCGCAGGAGATCGCCCTGATGGATGCCACCATCCAGGACAACATCTGCCGTCTCGAGCCGGATCCGGACTACCGTAAGGTTATCGAGGCTGCGAAAGCGGCGGGCGTCCACGACATGATCGTCAAGATGCCGGACGGCTATCGCACCAAGCTTGGACCTCAAGGCTGCGCGCTATCCGCCGGCCAGCGGCAGCGGGTGGCGTTGGCACGCGCGCTCTATGGCAATCCCTTCATCGTCGTCATGGACGAGCCGAACTCGAATCTCGACGGAGAGGGAGAGGCGGCACTGACGGCCGCGATCGAGAGCATACGTGCCCGCGGCGGCATCGCCATCGTGATCGCGCACCGGCCGAGCGCGCTTGTCGCAGTCGACCTCGTCGCCATCGTTCAGGCTGGCCGCATGGTCGCATTCGGCAAGAAGCACGACATCATGACCCCGGTCCTGCAGCCGGCCGCGGCTACCGAAACCCGTGAGAGCGAATCCCAGATGAGGAGGCCCGCATGATCAACATTCAGGCCACCAAGCGGCAAACTAGCGAGACCGGGCCCGAGCGCGAGGACTACGAGGAGAAGGAGGATCGCCCCCGTCGTTTCGTGCCGCTCATCTTTCTGCTGATCGTCGGATCCTGCACGGCCTACCTGAAGAGCTTCCTGCCGGCGTCGCTGGCGGAGCACGATGATCACCGGCCGCCGCACAGCTCGGATACTGAGGAGCAGGCCATCAAGGAGGACAACGCCGTCGCCGGTTCCGATGCCGAGCCTGGTGACGTTGAACTCGCCGCAAAATCGTCCGGCAGGACCGAAGCGGTACGGATTTCGGCTCGCCCGGACGAGGAGGGCGTTGCGTTGGGTTCCGGCGATATCATTGGACAGGCGCGCACCCAACAGCCGAAAATCGACGCCGACTTCGACGGCGAGACGCCGAGGGGCGCCAGCGACAAGCGCAGTCCGGACCGCTCCGGTGCGCCGAGTGGTGGTGGTGGCGGCGGCGGCGGAGGTGGCGACAAGCCCAACAATCCGAGCAACCCGCGCGATCCTCCAGGTCCGACGCCGGATCTCCGCAATCGTGCGCCGCGGCTTTCCGGCCCGGTCCACCTGGCCGATGTGGCCGGATGTCAGGCGCTCACAATCACCATCATGGCACTGCTGGCGGGCGCCACCGATCCGGACGGCGACAATCTCTCCGTGGTCGGTCTGTCCTCCTCGTCCGGCACGTTGACGCGGACTGAGGACGGCGGCTGGGAGTTCGTGCACGAACCCGGCATGCTCGGCGAAGTCACTCTGACTTACGCGGTCAGCGACGGCAGCGATTTCGTGGTTCAGACCGCCTCCTTCAATGTCGTCGAGGCGCCACCGATCGTCGGGACCGAAGGCGACGACAATCTGCTCGGCACCAAGTGCGCGGACACCATTATCGCGCTCGGCGCCAACGACAACATCGACGCCCGCGAGGGCAACGACAAGATACTCGCCGGCGATGGCGACGATCACATCCTGGCCGGCGCGGGCGACGACGTCGTCTACGCGAGCGCCGGCAACGATATTGTATTCGCGGGCGCCGGCAACGACGTCGTATTCGGCGGCGCCGGCAACGACCGGCTGTTCGGTCAAGCCGGCAACGATACGCTGTACGGCGAGGACGGCGACGACCACGTCGAAGGCGGCGCAGGGCGCGACATCCTGTTGGGGGGCTCCGGAAACGATTTTCTCCAGGGAGATGAGGACGACGACACGCTCGATGGTGGTGCGGGCAAAGACCAGATGTCGGGTGGCATCGGAAACGACGTGATGGCCGGAGGCGCGGGCGACGACGTCATGACCGGCAACGCCGGCAATGACATAATGGCCGACGGAACGGGCTCCGATTTCGTCCAAGGCGGCGATGGCGACGATCACGTGCTGGCTTCGGCAGATGCGACCGACGACAGGTTTGAAGGCGGCGCCGGGACCGATACGCTGAACTACTCGTCGGCGGTGTATAGCATCGCCGTCGACCTCGGCAGCGGCCAGGCTGTCGGCGAGGACATCGGCCACGATGCCGTTGCGGAGTTCGAGAATATCATCGGCGGTTCCGGAGATGATGCTCTCAAGGCCGCCGCGACCGGATCGTCGATCGACGGTGGCGCTGGAAACGACGTGCTGACCGGAAGCGCCGGCGATGACTTTCTGAACGGCAGCGATGGCGATGACATGATCTCGGACGGCGCAGGCTCGGATCTCGTGAAAGGAGGCGATGGCAACGATCGTGCCGTGGCGTCCGCCGATGCGGCTTCGGACGATTACGACGGCAACGCGGGCTGCGACACGCTGGACTACTCGGCCGCCACCCTGACCGTTACCATCGATCTGCGCAACGGAACGGCGCGGGGCGTCGAGATCGGCGAGGATCTCATTTCCGGCTTTGAAGAGATCATTGCTGGTTCAGGCGACGATCGGATCGTGGCCGACGACGCTTCCGTGACGATGACGGGCGGCGACGGGAACGACATCTTCGAATTCTGTCGCGGCTCCAACGAGGGGCCCGGTCACGACCTGGTGCGGAAGATCACTGACTTCACGATCGGAGACCGAATCGTCGCTGCCAATTACCAGATCATTCTAAGCGACGACGACAGCGTGGAACAGCAGATCGAAGACTTGTTCGAGCAAGTCTACAGTGACGAAGACAATAGTGGCCATGGCAGGGCGGTGCGCTTTCGTTTCGAAGACCTTGCAGATGGCCAATATACGGCCATCGACGTGGCCGACCTCCCCGATCCGGAGGATGTCATAACCATCCAGATTTCTGGTCACCACCAGCTGCAGTTCGCGGCCATTCACTCGTGAAGGACACCAAGCGATGAAGCATATCGATGCCTCCGACTTCGTGCCCGCTCCGGCGCCTGCTAGGGTCGAGAGGCCGGATCCGCCTGCAAAGCCTTTCCGTCTCTGGCCTCGTATTGTGGCCGGCACCGTGCTGAGCGGAATGCTCGTAGCGGGCTGCGGCGGATGGGCCGCAATGGCGATGCTTGAAGGCGCAGTCGTCGCTCCAGGTTCCGTCAAGGTCGACCAGAATCTCAAGGAGGTGCAGCATCGGGATGGCGGGATCGTCAAGTCGCTCGCGGTGCGTCAGGGGGACTTCGTCCGTGAAGGGCAAACACTGGCGACCCTCGATGACGTTCAAATCAGAGCGGAGCTCTTGATCGTGCGATCTCAGCTTGTCGAGTCGCTTGGACGCCGAGCGCGATTGCTCGCCGAACGCGACAATCTGGCGACCGTCGCATTCCCGCCCGACCTTCACGTGATCTTCGAGAGAACCGCTAACGATGTGATCCATGGTGAAACCCGCCTCTTCACAGGCAATAAGGCCGCGAGGGACAGTCAGAAGGAGCAACTTGAGCTGAGCATCGGCCAGACCGGCGAGGAGATCCGGGGTATGGAAGCGCGTCTGGCCGCCAAGGAAGAGGAGATGAAGCTCGTATTGAGTGAGCGCGACAAGCTGCAGGATCTATTTGAGCGCAAGATCGTGGAACATCAGCGTGTCTACGGAGCTCAGCGCGACGCAGCTCGCCTGCTTGGTGAGCGCGGCGAAATTCAAGCCAGTATCGCCCGCGCCAAGGTGCGCACCAGCGAGATCCGGGTCCAGATCATAGCAGTCGATCAGAATGCTACGACCGAGGCTCAGAAGGATTTGCGTACGGTTGAAGCTCGTATAGCAGAACTTCAGGAGCGTCGGCTTGCTATCGAGGATCGCCTTTCTCGTACTGAGATTCGCTCGCCTGCATCCGGCTACATCAACGAGTTGTTCGCCTATACGGTGGGAGGCGTGATCACGCCGGCGGCCAAGATCGCAACAGTAGTTCCGGAAAACGCCGAGCTGAAGTTCGAGATCAAGGTCTCGCCGGCCGATATCGATCAGGTACGACTGGGGCAGCCGGCTCGCATCAGGCTCACCGCTTTCAATCGCACGACGACACCGGAATTGAAGGGCAAGGTGGTGATGGTGTCGCCGGCATCGGCGCGCGATCCAGCGAACGGTCAGGAATATTATCTGGCGCAGATCCAGCTGCTTCCAAGCGAAGATGCGATTGTCCAAGACAAGGGACTGAAGCTCGTCCCGGGCATGCCCGCCGAAGTGTTCGTATCCACACAGGAACGCACTGCGGCATCTTATCTCCTAAAACCTTTCAGCGATCAGATGAACCGTGCATTCCGAGAGAGGTAGATCATATGAACAAATTGAGCGCCGGAACGGCCCGATTGTTCACGAATGGTAGGAAGCCAATCCAAAGTACAAAGTTCTGAAGTAGACTAGCTGGGGGAACTCTGCGGCGCACTATTTTAGCCGGTATCCCGCGTGACAACCCACGCATTGAGCCATTATTTCCGCCAACCCTGCAAACACTGGCTTTAGATCGCCCGTGACGCCCGCTTCCTGAGCAGTGATTGCAAACCGGCTTGCGGCGCGATGCATCGCTGTCCCGGCATCCTGCATGCCTTGCGGCATATACTTGGAGACTTCCGCAGCGCCATGCAGCCCCAGCGATGACATTCCCAGCCGTGTTTCCGCAACCTTGGCAGCAACGTCCGTCTGCCCCATGGCGAGTTGGGATTGTATCTCCTGAAGCGTTTGGAGATGATCTCGCATGTTCGCCAGAGTGTGCTCGACCAAGGGCGCGGGAAACTTGACGTACTGCCGGGTGTCCGGAGCAACGGGGGTAGACGGATCATGGCTGTGCTGATGCTGGGCGCCGGCGAGCGTTGCGCTACCACCAGCCAGAGCAGCGACGATCGTGGCCACCAAAACGCGCATATGTCCTCCTCAAGGCCGGCCGCGTAGCGGCGTGCTTGGCCAGCCTGCGCGGACAGCGATAGCCGACCGAGCGCAGGCACGCCGATAATACTTGCCATCCAGAACAGCTTTCCGACATGATAGTTATCATGTTGCGAGCCATTGAACCGTATCTGCGGGACTTGCGTGCTCGACAGCAGCACTTCGACACGGGCCAGCACTTGTTCCATCGGGGCGATCCCGTCACCCATATGCATATCGTGCTGGCCGGGTCGATCCATCTCGTGCGGTATCAAAGCGATGGATCGGGCTTGATCCTGCAACGCGCAGGCCCGGGGTCGATCCTGGCGGAGGCGTCCCTTTACTCCGGCATCTATCATTGCGACGCCGTTGCGTTCGGCGCTGCGGATACTCGGGTGTACGCCAAGGCCAGCCTCAAGAAGCTGCTCGCGAAGAGTTACGAGTTCAGCGATATCTGGGCTCATCATCTCGCCCAGGAGCTTCAGAGTACAAGGCTTCGCGCGGAAATTCTTTCGTTGAGAACGGTGGCCGAGAGACTCGACGCCTGGATGGCCTGGAACGCCGGCAGCTTTCCACAGAAGGGCGAATGGAAGCTCGTTGCCGACCAGATCGGCGTCAGCCCAGAGGCGCTCTATCGGGAAATCGCCAAGCGCCGCCAGTAAAGTCCAAGTCTTCTCCGTTGGCCGTCTCGCCCGTTGATTCAGGTCAATACGAGCGTCCCTCCACAAATCATATTTGCAGAGCCGCCCCTCGGCGGGTCCCGATCGGAGGGGATGCCCGTGCTTGATACCCAGCGAAAACCGGCAAGCGTCACTCCAGTTGTCGGAGCCGTAAAAGGCCGAGACTTTCCCGACGCTGGAGGGGCGAAGACTCACCTGAACGGGCGGCTTGCTCTTCTTGCCGTCCTGCTCGCCGTCCTCGCCGCTGTCGGCGCAGCTGCGTGGGCATTCTATCTCCGTCCGGTCAACGTACAGGTCTCGCAAGCCGAGCGCGATGTGCCGGTAGAGGTGTTCGGTCTCGGTACCGTCGAGGCCCGCGTCGCATCAAAGGTCGGCTTCAAGGTTTCAGGCGTGCTCGTCGATCTTCGGGCGGATGTCGGTGATCGCGTGGCCAAGGGCTCCAATCTGGGCCGCCTTGATGACCGCGAACAAAGCGCGCGTGTCGCCAGGACCAAAGCATCCATTGCGCAAGCCGAAGCCAATGTGCAGAAGGCCACAGCGAGCGTTGAAAAGGCACGTGCCAATTATAACAATGCCAAGCGCATCAGCGAGCGCCGACAAGCGCTGGTTCAGAGCAACAGCACTTCGGTCGAAGCGGCCGAAACCGCACAGGCAGTCCAGGATGCCGCACTCGGTGACTTCAATCTCGCCTCCAGCGAAGTGGAGGTGGCGCGCGCCTCCATCAACGATGCGAAGGCCCAAGGGCTTCTGGAATCGGCGACGCTGGACTTCCACACGCTGACGGCGCCCTACAACGCCATGGTGATCGCGCGCACGAAGGAGCTTGGCTCCGCCCTCGGCGCCGGTGAGCCGGTCTTCACGCTGATCGATCCGGCGACCGTATGGGTGCTTGCCTACATCGACGAAAGCAAGGCCGGCGAGATCAACGTCGGCGAACCTGCTCAAATCGTGCTGCGCTCGCAGCCGGGCCGCCGCATCGCTGGACGCGTGGCGCGCATCGAGCCGGAGAGCGATCGTGTGAACGAGGAGCGTCGCGTCGCAGTCGCCTTCGCCCGGATACCGGCGGAATTCACTCTGGGCGAACAGGCCGAGGTCTACATCACGACCGTGCGCCTGACGCAGCCGCGGCTGGTCCCGGAGGCGGCAATCGCCGGCCTCGGCAAGGGCCAAGGAACGGTATGGACCGTCGAGGATGGGCACCTCCAGCAACACGTGGTGACCCTCGGCCACAGGCTGCTCGACGGACGCCACGAAATTACGGGCGGTGTGCCAAACGATGCCCTTGTGGTGTCGCAGCTACGCAGCGGACTGCGCGTGGGCCGTGCGGCGAAGGTGGCCGGCGGGAAAGTGCCATGAATCTGGCTTATCGCGATATCAAGCACAACCTGCTGCGCTTCTCACTGACCAATTTCGGACTGAGCCTGTTGCTCGGCATCGTCATCATGATCACCGGCGTGTACGGAGGCATGATCGACGACGCGCTGCGGCAGGCACGGGCCGCGAATGCCGACCTCTGGGTGGTCCAGGCCGACACCAAAGGGCCGTTCGCCGAATCGTCGCGCATCCCCGGCGATACGCGGGAGCTGGTCAGCCGCGTCTATGGCGTGCAGCGCGCCGGCGCGGTCACCTACCAATCGGTCCAGACCGAGCTGAACGGCGCACCGCACCGCCTCTTTCTCATCGGTTTCGAGCTAGGACGCCCCGGCGGCCCCGGCAAGATCGTCGCCGGGCGCGAGATCTTGCGTAGCCACTACGAAATAATCGTGGACCGTGGCGCCGGCCTTGCGCTCGGCCAGGAAGTCCCACTCGGCACTCGCGGTCACAAATTCACTGTCGTCGGTCTGATGCAGAACGAGGTCACCTCGGCCGGCGATCCCGTCGCCTACATCACCTTGCATGACGCGCAAGCGCTGCAGTTCGAGCTTGCGCCGCCGTCGACACGGCGTGAACAGGCGCGCGGCGGCGCGCTGCAAGCCAACGATCAGATCAATGCCGTCATCGCCAAGGTCTCGCCCTATGTGCCAGCCAACGAGGTCGCCACGGCGCTCTCCCGCTGGAAACACCTTACGGCGCTCACCCAGGAGCAGCAGGAAACCCTGTTGAGCAAGGTCGTCATCGAAAGGGCACGTAAACAGCAGCTTCTGATCATGGTACTGCTGGTGATCGTATCTGCCGTCATTATTGCCCTGATCATCTATACGATGACCATGGACAAGGTGCGCTCGATCGCCACCCTGAAATTCGTCGGCGCGCCCGATCGCACCATCGTCGGTCTCATCATTCAGCAATCGCTGTCGCTGGGGATTGCCGGCTACCTCGCCGGGCTGGCGCTCGTTTTCATCTTCAGACCGTTTTTTCCGCGACGGCTTATATTTGATCCCGAAAGTGTTGCGATCGTATTCATTATCACTATCGTCATGTGCCTTATCGCGAGCGTCCTCGGCATTCGGCTCGCCCTCAAGGTAGACCCGGCTGAAGCGCTGGCGACTTCGGGGTAGGACGATGGCAGGAGAAAGCAGACAAGCGGTTGTAAGCGTCGAACGCCTCTCCAAGCATTTCGGCACCGGGACCGCGCGGGTCGATGCCCTGATCGACATCAACATGGACGTCTATCCGGGCGAGGTTGTCGGCCTCATGGGTCCGAGCGGTTCGGGCAAGACGACCCTCCTCAACTGCATCGCCTGCATTCTGGAGCCGAGCGGCGGCCGGCTCACGCTCGACGGCGAGGTGGTCTATGACGATCGCTGGCTCAAGGCCGACCTGCGCCGGCTGCGCCTCGACAAGATCGGCTTCATCTTTCAGTACCCCAATCTGCTGCCGTTCCTCGACGCCACCGACAATGTCGCCGTGGTGCTCCAGCTCGCCGGACTGGGGTCTGCGGCGTCTCTCGTGCACGCCGTCGAGTTACTGGACTATCTCGAAGTTGGCCACCGCAAGCATGCCTTGCCCAAGCAGCTGTCGGGCGGCGAAGCCCAACGGGTGGCTATCGCGCGCGCACTCGCCAACCGACCACGGATCATTCTCGCCGACGAACCGACCGCGCCGCTCGATTCGCAGCGCGCCAGAATCGTGATGGATCTGCTACGCCGGATCGCCATCGACCAGAATGCCGCAATCATCTGCGTCACACATGACGAAATGATCCTGGATCGGTTCGACCACATCTTTCGGCTTCGTGACGGCCGGCTCGAGAACGACGTCCCTGCTGGCCCACGTCCTGAACTACAAGCGTCAACTGGCGCCGCCCATATCTAACGGGGACGCCGAAAGAAGTACGAAGGAGGCTGCGGGGGGCAGTTCTAACTGGTGATTACACAGCGATTTCAATAATATAGAAGTTCGCGGTTCTATTCTGCGTGGCGCGCCAGGCAAATCCCAAGCCATTGAAAACCTGCATCCTCTGGGCAACCATGTGAGCCTGGAGACCGCTTTGCTACACACGTAGCGCACGAGGCGGTTCGCAATGGTGTTCGCGGTCGTAGCATGGCAATCCTGATCCCCAGTCTGGGCTTCGCGCGCTTCGACAGCCGTGGAGAGCTCCGACTCGCGGAACGGCTCAAGGACTTCCTCGAAGAGAACGCCGTCGTCTGGCACAACCTCCCCGTCGGCCCGCTCAACAGGCATCCGGATTTCATCATCGTTCATCCCGCGAATGGCCTGCTCGTGCTCGAGGTGAAGGACTGGCGGCTGGAGACGATCGTTTCGGCGGACAAGACGAAGGTCGAGCTGCTGACCAGTCGTGGCACTGTGCGAGAGACAAATCCGCTCGAGCAGGCGCGCAAATACACATTCGACGTCGTGCGCACGCTGGAGCGGGACGGACAATTGCTGTTTCCAGCCGGGCATCGCTTCATGGGCAAAGCCATCGTGCCGTTCGGCTATGGCGCCGTGTTCACGAACATCACGCGCAAGCAGTTCGAACAGACCGACCTCAAGGATGTGTTCTCCGAGCAGCTCTGCGTGTTCAAGGACGAAATGACGGAGGGCGCCGATCCCGAGGAGTTCCGTTCGCGAGTGTGGCGCATGGTCTATCCGCGTCTCGGAGAGCCGCTGTCCATGCCGCAGTTCGACCGGCTGCGCGCGCTGCTCTTTCCGGAAATACGCATCCGTCAGATTGCGCTGCCTCTGGACGACGCGCCGAACGCCGATCCCTCGGACCGCACGCTTGCGGTCATGGACATGCATCAGGAGCAGTTCGCACGCAGCCTGGGCGAGGGGCATCGGATCATTCGCGGCGTCGCCGGATCCGGCAAGACCCTGATCCTGGCCTTCCGGGCCGAGTATCTCGCGCGGGCGGCGTCGAAGCCGGTGCTGATCCTGTGTTACGCCAATGGCATCGCCGGGCGACTCGAGGATGCCATGCAGAGCCGGGGCGTTGAGAACCGCGTGCATGTCCTCACCTTTCATTCATGGTGCTACCGGATGCTGCGGACGTATGGCATTCCCGCGCCGTCCGAACGCGATTATCCGGACTACGCCGAGCGGCTTGCGGCCAGCGTCTCAGCGGTCGTGAAGGCCGTCGATCAAGGCCATATCCCGGCGGAGCAATATGATGCCGTCCTGATCGACGAGGCCCACGACTTCGAGCCGCAATGGCTGGCGCTCGCGGCCAAGATGGTGAACCCGCGCACGAGAGCGCTGATGGTCGTCTACGACGACATCCAGGCCATCTACAAAGGACGCGAACGCCCGGTGTGGAGTCAGCTCGGAATTGAAGCCAAGGGCAGGACCACCGTGTTGAAGGTCAACTACCGCAACACGGCTCAAATCGTTGCCTTCGCGAGGCGCTTCGCTGCGGATGTCATTGGCGCTCCAGGCACGACGGCCGACGACGAGCACGCCATCCTGTTGCCCGAAGATGCGGGCCGGCAAGGGCTGGAGCCGGACGTTCGACGGTGCGTGAGCGTCGACGCAGAAGCTCACTGCGTCGCCGAATGGTTTCTCGACAGGAAAAAGGCCGGCTACGAGTGGCCTCAGATGGCCTGTCTCTATCCGGAGCACTGGATCGGAGGGAAAGTCGCGCAGATCCTGGGCAGGCATGGCGTGCCGATCGATATGGCCAAGGACAACCGCAACAGGGTCTCGGTCAAGCGGGTGGCCGTGCGGTTCCTGAGCATGCACTCCGCGAAGGGACTGGAGTTTCCCTGCGTCGCCATCGCCGGCCTGGGCTTGCTCGGCCGCCACGGCGAGACCGTCGAGGAGTGCGTCCGCCTGACATATGTTGGGGTGACCCGGGCGACTCACGAGGCGCTGCTGACGTATTCGAGCGAGTCCGCGTTGGTGCAGCGTCTGATCGCCTAAGCTCAGGCCGCTCCCTACGCCGTCGTCCCATCGATCGACCGCCGGATCACCTTCTGCACATCCGCGTTCGACAGGAACAGATCGTGGTTGATGATGCCCCAGCCTTCCGCTGACGCATCGACCACGCGCACGCCGAGCCGTGCGATGGCGGCCTTTTCGGCGGCGCCGACCCGTGTCATGCCGCCTGCGAGCTGTCCCGACAGCGCCAAGGCGCGGTCGTTCGTCGAGGCGATCACGGTGATCTTGCCGGCCAGCGGACCGATGCGCTGGATCGCCGACGAGAACACGTCCATGTCGATGTCGGGTGCGGCAAACACCACCGCGCCGATCTTGCCCGTGACGGTGTCGCCGTATTTCGCATAGAGCTGACGCAGGCTTTCGAGCGTCAGCATGGTTCCCATGCTGTGGGCGACAATGTGCACGCGGCCGGCGCCTGGTGTCGACACGAGCGCTGAGAGCACGCGTTCGAAAGCGTCGCGGGACCACATCGCGCTGTCGCGGTCATAGGCATAGTCGAACAGTCCGTCCTTGGAGGGCCAGGAGAACACCATCGTCCGGCCGCGGAACTTGATCCCGTCGGAGAGGTGGGCGGCATCCAGCACGGCCGTCTCGAATGTCTGCTTGAAGCCGTGCACATAGATCAGCACGTCGCCTGTCCCGACCTGCGCGGCGAGATCGCCGGCGTCGGCCGACACCGGTTCGAGCCGATCAAGGCGCCAATCGCCGATTCCAACCGAGGCGAGAGAAAGACGGCTCTCGTCCGGCGCCACCAGCCTGGCCCGCGCGATCGTCATGCTCGTCGCGCGCTCCGGCCCGAACCAGGGCTTGGTGCGACCGCCGTTCACGGGCTTGCGCGTGGTGGCGACGAGCACTGTGGGATCAGCTGACAGCGACGACGCGTCGAAGCGCGCCCCGGTCGCGCCGAGACCTGCGCAGCCGCCGAGCGCGAGCGCGCTGCCCGCCGACATGAGTCCGCCGAGCAGAGCGCGGCGTGACAGGTAAGGATTTGTTTGAATGGGATGCCGGCCTATCAAGAGGAACCCTGGAACTTCGCCCCCCGACAGCGCTGCCCAACCCGCTCCCTGAATGACAAAGGGGGCGAGATGACGGCGGAGCCGCCTCATGCCTGCCATGGCAATCAAGGGAATGCCGTGTCAGTCGACGATCTCAATGGAATGCATCTCGCACCAGTTGCGCAAGGCCCGCTCCGTCGCCTTGTTCCGATAGTCATGCCAGGCATCGATCGCTCCCCGTCGGGAGAGCAGGCTCTTGAACTGCTGATAGGCGCCGCGCTTGCTGAAGAAATAACGAACGTCGTCCAAATCGTCCGGCAGCGACTCGCGGACAAAGGCGATCACCAGAGGCTTGCCGAGGTCGAGATCTCGGGAGTTCGGGATCTGCAGATACTTGGTCTCGTCTTCGATATCGTCGGGCAGTTGCTCGTCCTCGAGCTCCTGCAGGTCGTCCTGATCGAACTGGTAGTAGATCTTTCCCGTCTGCCTGCAGACGAAGGTGTGGCACTGCCCCATGCCGCCGTTGACGTCGGCGAACTCGAAAGCCTGTAGAATGTCTGCGAATTTCACGGGCATTGGATACCCCTCTAGCGAAGCGACGCCACGATGTCGGCGATGGACCTGACGAGGACGAGCGGATCGTCCTTCGAGGCAATGAGCCCGCGCCGCGTCCAGAACCCAGCGGGTGCTCCTAGCGTTCAACGGGTCGGGACATGACATACCTCCACCGCGGTCAAACATAGCCCCCGTAGCTCATTTCGCAATACATGCGGGTGCTACGGTTCGTGTGGTTCCGGGCAAGACAGCCGGTCGGCGACGCAGATAGCGCCAGCCGACCACGACGCCGCTCAACGAGACGATGGTGCCGAGGATCGACAACAGCCACACCACGATATCCCAGGCCGGGCGATACATCAGCAGCAGGCGAAAATCGAAACTGTGCAGCGCGTTGAACAGCCAGCGATATGTGCGGCGGCTGCCGTCGGCGCGGCCGACGATGTCTCCCGTGACCGGGCTGATGTGAAACCATGTTCTCGCGTCGTCATCGAACACCGCGCGCAACACCGGCAATTCGCGGTCGTCATGATGTGCGTACCAGTAGGAATCGTATTCTCCGAGGACGATCCGTTCCGCGAGGCGCGCTTGCGGCAGCAACTTCGTTGCGGCGCTCCAAAGCCGCTCCTGCGGGAGCGTGACCATCTGGCCCGACGTCGCATCCAGCGGCCTCTGCACGCCGTCACGCGATGCGGCGATCATCATCGGGCTGCCGTCGAGCCAGACGAAGCGCGCTTCGACCGCGGCGGATGGCGGTATCGGCAGCTTCGTCGCGATGGTCGGCGCATCGTGGCCGGCGTAGCGTTGCAGCGCCTCGGACTTCGTGTTGCGGCCTGCGAAATATTCCCCGGGATTGAGCGACAGCCAACCGGAGAATGTCCATGTCAGCACGAAGATGCCCGCGATCAGGCCGGTGACGTGGTGCCACGCCATCCAGCCACGATAGGGGGTGATCCTCCCGCTGGCGTAGCGGCGCTTGAATCGGACGCGAAGGATGCCGATCCAGATGCCGGTGACGCCGATGATCAGGCAGATTCCGGAGATCCACAGCACCACCGATCGCCAAAGCGGCCCATCCTTGCGCAACACGGTCGGATAGATCCAGTGCGGGATCGAGCCGAGCCAGTTCCAGACGCGTTCGGTCCGGTTGGTGTCGAGCGCGATTTCGCCGGAGCGCGAGGAGACATAGAGCTTGGTCTCGGCATCGTCACCGAGAGCAATGAGGTAGAGCGGTCTCAGCGGATCGTAACGGGCCGTGACGCTCCATTGGTCGCGATCGATGATGTCTTCGAGCCGCGGCGATCGGGCCGCTGGATGATGTTGTGCGACCGCGAGCGCCTGCCGTTCCGAGATGCAGGTGATGACGCGGCCATCGGCGGCCGAGATGGCCTGCCGCTTGCCGTCCCAGCCGGTGATCCGATACACGGGTTCGTCGGCAAGCATCGAAAGTCGGAGATCGCGCGGGTAGCGGGGCGCGCCCGCCGCCTTCAGCGCGTCGTCCGGCGAGAGTGCCACCGTCTCCCATCGGACATCCGGGAGCGCTGCCAGCCGTTCCTTGTCGGAAAGGCCAGGAAAAGCCACATACATCATCACCACGCCGGAGATGAACCACATGGCGAAGAACAGGCAGGTGACGATGCCGACCCAGCGGTGGCCGATATACAGCCACCGCCGGAGTGTGCGTTTCAGGGCCCGCATGCTCAGAACTTCACGTTGACTGCGAGCTGCGCCGTGCGCGGCATGCCGAGCATCCACTGTGTGGTCCCGCCCGACGTCGTGTAGACCTCGTCGAAGAGATTGTAGATGCGGAACGACACGGTGGTGTTGAGGTCGGGCTTCCACTGCACACCGGCATTGACGATGTTGTAGGCCGGGCGCGTCACCGTGTTGGCGTTGTCCGCATAGGTCTTGCCGACGATCTGCACGCCTGCATTGGCCGACCAGTTCGGTGCGAAGGCCCAGGTCGCCCAGATGTTGGAGACGGTCTGCGGCACGTTGACCGGTACGTTGCCGGCATAGTTCACGGTTCCGCCGCCGACCGCCTGCACGAAATCATCGTATTTCGCGCGCAGCAAGGCAGTGTTGGCATCGATGCGCCAGCGATGATCGAGCAGGAAGCCCACCGACGCTTCGACGCCGCGCGACGATTGCTGGCCGACCTGGACGGTCAACGACGGGATGTTGGGATCGCGGGCCAGCAGGTTGTTCTTCAGGATCTCGTAGCCGGCCAGGGTCCATTCGCCGCGTCCGCCCCAGAACGATTGCTTGACGCCGATCTCGATCTGTTTGCCGGTGGCGAGGTCGAAGTTCCTGTTTGCGGAGGAGAGTGAGATGAGCCCCCCGACCGGATCGACCGCGGTGGAATACTGGCCATAGAAAGCGAGATCCTTGACCGGTGTGTAGACCGCGCCCGCACGCCAGGTTGTCGAGGAGAAAGACTTTTCGAAGCTGTTGGCGGGCGTGACATAGTCGGTGCGCGCGATCGTCGGCTCGTCCTGACGGATGCCGGCAATCAAGGACAGCTGCTCGGTGACGGACAGCCTGTTCTCGGCAAACAGCGCGTATTGGTTGGTCACGCTTCCGTAGCCGGGCACCGTGGCGTTCGGACTGTTGAATACGCCGGGAACGAAATTGAACGGGTTGACGGAAGACGAGCCGCCGTAGGGCGAATTGTTGGTGTGGGTGAAGTCGATGCTGTTGACGTCGAAGCCGGCGAGGAACTCGTTGGCCATGCCAAAGACATGCCCGCGGAATTTCGCATCCATGCGATTGCCGACTTGCTGTTGGTCGTGAAAAATCTCGATGTAACTGCTTCGGTTGATCAGGCCGGTGGCGGGATTGTAGGCGTAGCTTTCGACGTCCTTCCAGTGTCGCTTGGAGTTCAAATAGTAGAGCGAGTTCTGGATCGATATTCCGTCGGCGACCTGCCATTCGGTCTTCACCTGATTCCAGCTGTCCTGGTACCGGATATGACTGTCGCTGACGTTGTAGTTCTTGAAGCGCAGCGCTTCGTCGAGCCTGCCGTTGATCAGCGGCGTGCCGAAGTAGCGTGACGGCTTGCGGTCACCGTAGTCAGTAGACAGCGTCCAGGTGACGTCTTCGTTCTGCCTGACCTGGACCACGGCATGAAGGGCGACATTGGAAGTGTCGTCGCGGTCGACCCAGCCGTCGGACATATTGCCGGAGGCGGTGATCCGGTAGGCGACGTCCTTGCTGACCGGACCGCCGCTGTCCACGGCAATTCGCCGGGTCATGTTGGTGTCCAGCGAGATCTCGGCCTGGTTGCGAGGAACCCACAAGGGTAGTTTCGAAACGACGTTGATAGCGCCGCCCACCGCACCCGCCCCATACATCACCGATGCAGGGCCGCGTAGCACTTCGATGCGCTCGGTCGACCACGTATCGAACGGGAAGGTCACCGTTCCGGCGCCGATATAGAGCTGGGTGCCGTCGTACAAGGTCATGACGGATCCGAGGCCGGTGAAGCCGCGGGTGTTGAAGGAGACGCCGCCATTGCCGGGGGCCGGGCTCGCCGTGAAGCCGGTGGCGTTCTGCGTCACAGCCTCGATGATGTTCTGCTGGCCGCGTTCGGAGATGGTTTCGGCGG
>LNAP01000954.1_pt1 | contig 31583 bp, 27 predicted proteins | sample 602601 | NCBI WGS metagenome assembly LNAP01 (sample SAMN02440304, study PRJNA202911) | soil metagenome | biome: Subtropical and temperate rainforests or woodlands; isolation source: soil samples (1 kg each in a 20% v/v slurry with milli Q water) were... ...
AGCTGCGCGGCCGCGGCGGCGCGGCCCGCCGGCTTGCTGAACAGTTCCGTGCCCAGCGCCAGGGTCTGGTCGGCACCGACAACATAGCGCCCGGGATGGCGCAGGGAGACAAAGGCGGCCTTGCGTTCGGCGAGCATCGCGGCAATCTCGCCTGGCGATGTGAGGCCGGAGTCGCGCTGGATGCTGCGTTCGTCGATATCGGCCGGGATCGCCTCGAAGGCAATGCCGGCATTGCGCAGCAGCATCTGCCGTGCGCTGCTTTGCGACGCCAGGATCAGCGGATGTTGGCCGCGCCAGATCGTCATTCCGGTTGTCTCTGTCGCTGCCGGTCGGCCAGCAGCTTCATGATCGCGGCAGCGGTTTCCTCGATCGACCGGCGCGTCACTTCAAGCAGCGGCCAGCCATACTTGGCGCTGAGCCTGCGCGCGAAGGTGACCTCCTCGGTGACCGACTGGCGATCGATGTAATCTTCATTGCCGGAATCGGCGCCGAGGCTGAGCAAGCGGTTCTGCCGGATCTGGATCAACCGCTCGGGCGTCGCATGCAGGGAGACCACCAGCGGCTTCTTCAGCACTTCAAGCTGATGCGGGATTGGGATGCCGGGCACCAGCGGCACGTTGGCGGTGCGCACGCCACGGTTGGCGAGATAGATGGATGTCGGGGTCTTCGACGTGCGCGACACGCCGACCAGAACCACGTCGGCCTCCTCGAGCCCTTCCACATGCTGGCCGTCGTCGTGCATCATCGAATAGTTCAACGCATCGATGCGTTTGAAATATTCCGCGTTGAGTGTGTGCTGGGCGCCGACGCGCCCGGTTGTGGATGCGCCGAGATAGGCCTGGAACAGTTGCATCACCGGGCCGATGATCGACAGGCTCGGGCTGTTGATCTCCTGGCATTTCGCTTCGAGGCGACCGACCAGATCCTTTTCCAGCAAGGTGAACAGCACGATGCCGGGCGCTTCCTCGATTTCGGTCAGCACCCGGTCGAGCTGCTTCTGGCTGCGCACCAGCGGATAGACATGTTCAACCGGCGTGACGTTGGCATATTGCGCGGCAACCGCGCGCGCCACCGTGATCAGGGTCTCGCCGGTCGAATCGGAAACGAGGTGAAGATGGAAATAGCTGCCGGACGTGGGCACCATGGAGCCTGTGTATCCTGTGAATCCCTGTGGAGCTTTTCCCGGTTTCCTGCCGGGGCGGCGAGGGATCCGGGATAACTGCCGTTTTTCTTCACAGGCCTCGTGAATGGAAAAGTCGAACGCGCTTTTCGACAATACTGGGGTTATCCGGTTTTGTCTCTGGATAAAGCCGGGATGGCGCGCCGCAAGCCTTTGAACCGCGTCATGTTATTTGATCGAGGGCGAATCGGGCGGCGGCGCGGGAGATGTGCATAAGGCCGGGACAAAACGGGATGGCGTTGCGCGGGCCTAATCCACTGCTACTCAGACTCAAACCTAAGAATCTATAAGTATTGTTTTAGAAAAGGTTCGCTTGCGGATATCTCGCCGATCGGGTCTTTATCCGTCACCGCTGCAACGCTGAAATCTCGCCGAATGTTCCAGCTGCATTGATGCCATCGCAACCGTTACCGAACGATTAAGAGTTTCCTAAAAATGTACGAATGGGCCAAGGCACTGCATGTGATCGCGGTCATCTCGTGGATGGCCGGCATGCTGTATCTGCCGCGGCTGTTCGTCTACCACTGCGAGGCGGCGATCGGATCGCAGCAGTCCGAAACGTTCAAGGTGATGGAACGGCGGCTGCTCAAGGCGATCATCAATCCGGCGATGATCGTGACCTGGATTGTCGGGATCTACCTCGCCTGGGCCGGCCACTGGTACACCGCCGGCTGGTTTCACGGCAAACTGCTGCTGGTGCTGCTGATGTCCGGTGTGCACGGCTTTTTCACCTCGCGGGTGCGCGATTTCGCCCTCGACCGGAATACGCGAAGCCAGAAATTCTATCGAATTATCAATGAGGTGCCGACGGTTCTAATGGTCCTGATCGTCATCCTGGTGATCGTCAAGCCGTTCTAGCCTGGCCGATGGGCGCCGGCAGAGCGAACGGCTTGCGCGAAGCACGACGATTTTATATATTGGGTGCATCCCACCCCCACGCAGGCGGATGTGATCGCGTTCCGGTTTGTTGTTGAACCGGCCGCCGCATCAGGTTTGAAGCCTCTTCAGCACCTTCCTTGCTCAAGACCTCATTTCTGAAAACCTGCGGACTTTCCTGATCTTCCAGCGTCCGCATTTTTTCCGGCCACCTCGCATCCCACTCCCCCGATCTTCCACAGGACCACCCCCATGCGGGAAATGAAACTCCAGGACCTCAAGGCCAAGACGCCCGCCGAGCTTGTCTCGTTTGCGGAAGAGCTTGGGGTCGAGAATGCCAGCACCATGCGCAAGCAGGAGCTGATGTTCGCCAGCCTCAAGCAGCTGGCGATCAAGGAAACCGACATCATCGGCGAAGGCGTCGTCGAGGTTCTCTCCGACGGCTTCGGATTTCTGCGCTCGCCCGATGCGAATTACCTGCCGGGGCCGGACGACATCTACGTCTCGCCGTCGCAGATCCGCCGCTTCGGCCTGCGCACCGGCGACACCATCGAAGGCCATATCCGCAGCCCGAAAGAGGGCGAACGGTACTTCGCGCTCCTGAAGGTCAACACGCTGAACTTCGAGGATCCCGAGAAGTCGAAGCACAAGGTCAATTTCGATAATCTGACCCCGCTGTTCCCCGATCAGCGCTTCCGTCTCGAACTGGAAGACTCCACCCGCCGCGACCTGTCGGCGCGGGTCATCGACATCGTGGCCCCGATCGGCAAGGGCCAGCGCGCCTTGATCGTGGCGCCGCCGCGCACCGGCAAGACCGTGCTGATGCAGAACATCGCGCATTCGATCACCGCCAATCACCCGGAATGCTACCTGATCGTCCTGCTGATCGACGAAAGGCCGGAGGAAGTCACCGACATGCAGCGTTCGGTGAAGGGCGAAGTCGTCTCCTCGACCTTCGACGAACCGGCCGTACGTCACGTCCAGGTCGCCGAGATGGTGATCGAGAAAGCCAAGCGCCTGGTCGAGCATGGCCGCGACGTGGTGATCCTGCTGGATTCCATCACCCGCCTTGGCCGCGCCTACAACACCGTGGTGCCATCGTCCGGCAAGGTGCTGACCGGCGGCGTCGATGCCAACGCCTTGCAGCGGCCGAAGCGCTTCTTCGGTGCCGCGCGCAACATCGAAGAGGGCGGCTCGCTGACCATCATCGCCACTGCGCTGGTCGATACCGGCTCGCGCATGGATGAAGTGATCTTCGAAGAGTTCAAGGGCACCGGCAACTCGGAGCTGATCCTCGACCGCAAGGTGTCCGACAAGCGCACCTTCCCGGCGATCGACATCTCGCGCTCCGGCACCCGCAAGGAGGAGCTCATCACCGATCCGCAGCTGCTCAAGAAGATGTACGTGCTGCGCCGCATCCTCAATCCGATGGGCACCATGGACGCCATCGACTTCCTGCTCGACAAGCTCCGCAACACCAAGAACAACGCGGAATTCTTCGAGTCGATGAATACCTGATCCTTTTTTCTTACAACTGGGAAGGGCGTCGCTGTGAAAACAGCGGCGCCTTTTTTCTTTCTTCCTTCTCCCCTTGTGGGAGAAGGTGGCGCGGACGTAGTCCGCGTCGGATGAGGGGTACCTCAGGGTTCGGAACTCGTGGCGACCCCTCCCCCGTCCGCGCTAACGCGCGTCCACCCGCTCCCACCCAGCGAAGCTTCGCTTCGCGCGGGGGAGAGGGAAGAAAGGAAAACGATGCATCCACGCGACCAGACCATCTTTGCTTTGTCGTCGGGGCGGCCGCCAACCGCCATCGCTGTGGTGCGGGTGTCGGGCCCTGAGGCCGGTCGCGTTCTGTCCGTGCTGGCTAAGAAGATTCTGCAGCCTCGGGTGGCAACGCGGGCGTTGCTGCGCGATGCCGCTGGCGAGGCCATCGACGATGCGGTGACCCTGTGGTTTCCCGGGCCGGCCAGCGCCACCGGCGAGGACGTGGCCGAATTCCATATCCATGGCGGTCGCGCCGTACTGGCGGCGCTGGCGGCAGCGCTGTCGAAATTTCCCCATGTGCGGCCGGCGGAGGCGGGCGAGTTTACCCGCCGCGCATTCGAGAATGGCAAGCTCGACCTGACGGAGGCGGAGGGGCTCGACGACCTTATCCACGCCGATACCGACCGGCAGAGGCGCCAGGCGTTGCGCCAGCTCAAGGGCCTGCTCGGCGACCGCGCGCGCGACTGGCGCCGCGAGATTATCGAGGCGGCGGCGCTGATCGAGGCCGGTATCGATTTTTCCGACGAGGGCGATGTGCCCGCCGAGCTGATCGAGCCGGCGCTGGAACGCATTCGCGTGCTGCTGCTGGACATCGAATCGGTGCTCGCTGTCGAGGGGCGCGGCGAACGGCTGCGTGACGGGCTGGTGGTGGCGATTACCGGGCCGCCCAATGTGGGCAAGTCGACGCTGATGAATCAGCTGGCGCGGCGCGACGTGGCGATCGTCTCGCCCCACGCCGGCACGACGCGCGACGTGATCGAGGTGCATCTCGATCTGGACGGCTATCCCGTCACGGTGATCGACACCGCAGGCATCCGCGAGGCGATCGATCCGGTGGAGCAGGAGGGTGTGCGCCGGGCCCGGACGCGCGCCACCGATGCCGACCTTCGGCTGTGGCTTGTGGATGCCAAAGCCGAGGCGGATGGCAGCGACGGGGAGATCGGGCTGCGCGACTGGATGGAAGAGGGCCAGGGCGGGTTCTGGGTGGTGCGCAACAAGGTCGATGAGATCGGCGTGTCGGCGCCCGCTGTGTCGCCGTCGGGCTGGCCGTGTTTTGCCATTTCCGCAGCCAATGGCACAGGGGTGCCGGAGCTGATGGAGGCGCTGGCGCAGTTTGCCTCCCTGCATTTCGCCGAGGAATCGTCGCTGATTACCCGCGCCCGGCATCGCGAATTGCTGCGCCAGACCGCGGATGCTCTGGGTCGGGCGGTCGATCTGCCGGAGCATCCGGAGTTGATGGCGGAGGATCTGCGCGTGGCTGCGCACCGGCTGGGGCAGTTGCTGGGCCGGGTGGACGTCGAGGATATCCTAGACGTGATCTTTCGCGAGTTCTGCATAGGAAAGTAGCGAAGAAATATTTCTTTGTTTATTTATTAAGATTTGAATATAAGTTCATTTTATTGTTTCGCGTGAAACAAGTTTGGCTTGTTCGATTTCCAACCCGGGGAGGGTGACCTTGGCGCGCGCTATCGCTCCTATGGCCATAGCGCGTGACGGCGTGAACACAGCGCGCCGTGCTGTTTCACGTGAAACACCGCGCCTATTTCTGCTTTCGGGATCTCCCGTCCCGGGCTAGAACGCGCGCCATGCAGACTTCATTCGACGTCATTGTCATCGGGGGAGGCCACGCCGGCTGCGAGGCGGCGGCTGCGTCTGCACGCATGGGCGGACGCACGGCGCTGGTGACGCACCGTTTTGCGACCATCGGCGCGATGTCCTGTAACCCGGCCATCGGCGGACTCGGCAAGGGCCATCTGGTCCGCGAGGTCGACGCGCTGGACGGGCTGATGGGCCGGGTGGCCGATCAAAGCGGCATCCAGTTTCGCATGCTCAACCGTCGCAAGGGTCCGGCGGTGCGCGGGCCGCGCGCCCAGATCGACCGCAAGCTCTATACGGCTGCCATGCAGGCTGCGATCGTCGCCACCGAAAATCTCAGCGTCATCGAAGGCGAGGCCGACGATCTGATCGTTGCGGGAGGCCGCGTGACCGGCATCCGCCTGGCCGACGGCCGCGAGATCGCTGCCGGCGCCGTGGTCATCACCACCGGGACCTTCTTGCGCGGCCTGATCCACTTGGGCGAGCGCAACTGGCCCGCTGGCCGAGTCGACGAGGCGCCTGCGCTTGGCCTGTCGAAGGCCTTTGAGCGCGCCGGCTTCACGCTCGGCCGTCTCAAGACCGGCACCCCGCCGCGGCTCGACGGCAGTACCATCGACTGGTCGGCGGTGGAGATGCAGCCCGGCGACGATCCCGCCGAACCGTTCTCGGTGATGACCGACTGCATTACCACGCCGCAGATCCAGTGCGGCATTACCCGCACCATGCCGGCGACCCACGACGTGATCCGCGCCAATGTGCATCGCTCGCCGATGTATTCCGGCCAGATCAAGAGCTCCGGGCCGCGCTATTGCCCATCGATCGAGGACAAGATCGTCCGCTTCGGCGATCGCGACGGTCACCAGATCTTTCTCGAGCCCGAAGGGCTCGACGATACCACGGTCTATCCCAACGGCATTTCCACCTCGCTGCCGGAAGAGGCGCAGCTGGCGATCCTGGCCACCATCCCCGGGCTCGAGAAGGTCCGGATGATCAGGCCGGGCTATGCCATCGAATACGACCACGTCGATCCGCGCGAGCTCGATCCGACGCTGCAGACCAAGCGGGTCCGTGGCCTGTTCCTGGCGGGGCAGATCAACGGCACCACCGGCTATGAGGAGGCCGCGGCGCAGGGTCTGGTGGCAGGGCTCAATGCGGCTCTGTCGGTCAGCGGAAGCGCAATGGTCGTGTTCGACCGTGCCGATGGCTATCTCGGGGTGATGATCGACGATCTCGTGACGAGGGGGATCACCGAGCCCTATCGCATGTTCACCTCGCGGGCCGAATACCGCCTGACCTTGCGCGCCGACAACGCCGACCAGCGGCTGACCGACAAGGGAATTGCCCTGGGCTGTGTCGATGCGGCGCGCGCGGAGAAGCACGGCGCCAAGATGGACGCGCTGGACACCGCCAAGACGCTGGCGCGATCGTTGTCGGTGACTCCGAACGAGGCGGCACGGCACGGTCTGGCGCTCAAGCACGACGGTGTGCGCCGGTCGGCCTTCGAACTACTCGCCTATCCGGACGTCGGCTGGGATGAGATCCGCGCGATCTGGCCGGAACTGTCGGCCATTGACCCAGCCATCACGGCCCATCTGGAAATCGATGCCAAATACGACGTCTATCTGAAGCGCCAGACCGCCGATGTGGACGCTTTCCGCCGGGATGAGGGCCTGGTCCTCACCGGCATCGACTACGACGACGTGCCCGGTCTGTCGAATGAGGCCCGCAACAAGCTCGGCAAGGCACGGCCGCGCACGGTCGGGCAGGCGGGCCGTCTTGACGGTATGACGCCCGCGGCGCTCGGCATTTTGGCTGCCTATATCCGCCGCGAAGCGCGTAGGCCCAAGGTTGCGGTGGCGGAGTAGGCTGTTTCACGTGAAACGAAAGCGACCGCCACGGCGGTCATCCCGGGATTCCAAGTTCCTGACGCCGCTCGCGCCCCGGAATGACATTTAGAGGCCAGATGCGCATCACCCGTCGCGGCGAGCACAATGACCTCTTGTCGCTGCTTGAGGTCTATCGCCACCTCAATCCGGCTATGCCGGTGCTGGCGGACGAGCAGCTTCGAAATATCTGGGCCGAAACGCTGTCCAGCAAGGACACCGCCCTGTTCGTCAGCCTCCTCGATGGCAGGGTCGTCTCCACCTGTTTGCTGGTCACCGGGCCGAACCTGATGCGTGGTGGTGCGCCCCATGCACTGCTGGAAAATGTCGCCACCCATCGCGATCACCTGCGCCAGGGTCACGGCCGTGCCACCATCGGCTTCGCCTTGAACGAGGCCTGGGGCAGGGGTTGCCATCATGTGTTTCTGGTCACCGGCCGCGGTCGCGCCAATCCCTACGTGCTCGACTTCTACGCAAGCTGCGGATTCGAGACGGCTGGCAAAACGGGATTGGTGGCTGCGAGGCCCGGCGGGAGGGCCTAATTCTTTCGACGCTGCGGCCAGAAGGCGACTGCGGCAACAAATGCGGTGAACAGACCCACCGCGACAACCATCTGCACGATATCGAATTTGAGCGCATCGCGCGCCACGAACAGCGCCGCAATCGGCGCCGCCAGCAACAAGAGCAACCGTGCGATCAGGCCCATGTCAGTCTCCGAACTGCCCCCATTCACCCCAATATCGTTCGGCATAGGCAAACGCATTGACGGCGATCAAGGTGGCGGTCCGCAGATGCGCAATTTGATGGAGTGCGCGCGCGACCCGGCGTATGAGTAGGTCTCCTCCTCATCAGCATGCGCGGGCGTTGCCCGTACCACAGGATCATGGCCCAGCGCTCCCAGTCCGTTCCTGCCAACGCCCCATCGCCGATCTCACGCTCAGATCGCGCCGCGGCCCTGAAGCTGACGCCTGTTTCACGTGAAACGGAGGCGCGGCTGGACGCCTATGTCGACCTGCTTGTGCAGTGGCAGGCCAAGACCAATCTGATCGCGCCCTCGACACTGCCGACCCTATGGACCCGGCACATCTCCGATTCGCTGCAGCTTCTGAAGCTGGCGCCCGCTGCAAAAGTCTGGCTCGACTTCGGCAGTGGCGGTGGGTTTCCCGGGGTGGTGCTGGCCTGCGCCATGGGAGCCGTCGAAGGCGGGCATGTCCACCTGGTCGAGCGCAACGCCAAGAAGGCGGCGTTCCTGCGCGAAGCACTGCGGGTGACGCAAGCCCCCGGCACGATTCATCTGGCCGACATTGGGGATAACGTGGATAGGTTTCCACAGGCGGTCGATTGCATCACTGCCCGTGCTGTCGCTCCGCTACACCAACTCATCGGTTATGCGGAACCCCTGATGAAGAACGGCACAAAGGCCTTATTTCTCAAGGGTCAAGATGTAGATGCTGAATTGACCGAAGCCACTAAATACTGGAATATAAGCCCACGCCTGCACCCCAGCCTGACCGGCGGACAAGGCTGGATTGTCGAACTCGAAACCATCGAGCGACAGGCCCAGTCCGCCCCGGCACAACATGGCCCACGCGCATGACCGTAATTGATGAACACTATCAAGATGTTAGCGAGAAGGCCGCGCTTGGGCATCCGCGCATCATCGCGCTGGCCAACCAGAAGGGCGGTGTCGGCAAGACCACCACCGCGATCAATCTCGGCACGGCGCTCGCTGCCATCGGCGAGCGGGTGCTGATCGTCGATCTCGATCCGCAAGGCAACGCGTCGACCGGCCTGGGCATCGATCGCCGCAACCGCAACTGCTCGACCTATGACGTGCTGATCGGCGAAGCGCCCTTGCGCGACGCCGTGGTCGCCACCGCGGTGCCGCGTCTGCATATCGCACCCTCGACCATGGATCTGTCCGGCCTCGAGCTCGAACTCGGCTCGACCAAGGACCGCGCCTTCCGGCTGCGCGACGCCATCGCCTTGCTCAACACCAATGTCTCGCCGGACTCCGACTACACCTATGTGCTGATCGATTGCCCGCCGTCGCTGAATCTTCTGACCGTGAATGCGATGGCCGCGTCGGACGCGATCCTGGTGCCGCTGCAGTGTGAGTTCTTCGCCCTCGAAGGTCTGTCGCAATTGCTGCAGACTGTGGAGCAGGTGCGCTCGACGCTGAACCCCAACCTGTCGATCCACGGCATCGTGCTCACCATGTTCGACTCGCGCAACAACCTGTCCAACCAGGTGGTCGCCGACGTGCGCCAGTTCATGGGCAAGAAGGTCTACGACACCATGATCCCGCGCAACGTGCGGATCTCGGAAGCGCCATCCTACGGCAAGCCGGTGCTGGTCTACGATCTGAAGTGCGCCGGCTCCGAGGCCTATCTCAAGCTTGCCACCGAAGTGATCCAGCGCGAGCGCGAGCTGCGCACCGCGCATTGAGTTGCGGCAGTCCTCCTTCGAGGCGCGCAAGTGCGCGCACCTCAGCCGAACGCAGTTGCGTTCGTCAGAGAGGACGGCCGGAGCGTGTTGCTCTCCCTTTCGCGCAACACGCACAGCGTCATCCTGAGGTGCGAGGGGCAACGCCCCGAGCCTCGAAGGATGGAAGCAAATACGAAGAATAGTTCAAGCGTCTAACGCGGAGTATCGCGAGTGAGTCCCAGGGAGATGACGATGGCCGATGAAGCGCGTTCGCGACTGGGCCGGGGCCTTGCAAGTCTGATCGGCGATGTGGGCGGCGAGGCCGCGCACATGGAGCGGCCGCGCGCGCAGCGCAAGGTGCCGATCGAATTCCTCAAGGCCAACCCGCGCAATCCGCGGCGCAGCTTTTCCGACGCCGAGCTCGGCGAACTCTCCGACTCGATCAAGCAGCACGGCGTGATCCAGCCGATCGTGGTGCGTCCGGTGAAGGGCGCCAATGATCGTTTCGAGATCATCGCCGGCGAGCGCCGCTGGCGCGCGTCGCAGATCGCCGGCCTGCATGAAGTGCCGATCGTGCCGATCGACGTCAGCGATTCCGAGGCGATGGAAATTGCCATCATCGAGAACGTGCAGCGCGCCGACCTCAATGCGATGGAAGAGGCGCAGGGCTATCACGCGCTGGCCGCCGAGTTCAAACGCAGCCAGGAGGACATCGCCAAGATCGTCGGCAAGAGCCGCAGCCATGTCGCCAACATGATGCGGCTGACCAAGCTGCCCGACGACGTGCAGGCGCTGATTGCGACGGGGCAGCTGTCCAACGGTCACGCGCGCGCGCTGATCAGCCTGCCGGATCCATCGGCGGCGGCAAAGCGCATCATCGCCGAAGGCTTGAACGTGCGGCAGACCGAAGCGCTGGCCCATGAAGAGGGCGTGCCGGAACGCAAGCCGCAGAAGCCACGTAGCGTTGCCGGCAAGACCGCCAAGGATGCCGATACGGTCGCGCTGGAAAAACGCGTCAGCGACGCGCTTGGTTTGAAAGTGTCCGTCGAGCACCGCGATCCCGGCGGCGTGGTGCAGATCAAGTACCGCGACCTCGACCAGCTCGACGAGATCATCAAGAAACTGGAAATGGATTTGTAGGTCTTTTTGACCTCTCCCCGCCCTTCGCGGGGAGAGGTCGGATTGAGACGATGCGTAGCATCGTTCGATCCGGGTGAGGGGCGGTGCACCGACGTCGCCAACTCGCGCCGCCCTCTCGGGTCGGACAATTTCTCAATCATCTCTCATGCGAATGTTCGGCGACGATGGTGGGGTCCGCGAGGTCTTGCCTGTGTCGGCTCTCGTGCCTTGCCCCTCACCCGACCGGCTTCGCTGCGCTCAGCCGGTCGACCTCTCCCCGTAAGAACGGGGAGAGGTTAAGAGGATCAGCCCCTCCGCCTTGCATTCACGGCAATCGACATCAGCGCGCGCTGCGCGATGACGGCGCCGAGCGTGTTCTGCTTGCGGACGTCGAGGGCCGCTACGGCGAGTTGCTCGATGATCGCCACCAGCCGCTGCGGCGTGAAGTTGCGCAAGGCCGCTTCGACCACGCCTTTCCTCGAAAAGTGCAGCCGCGGAAAGCCGCTCTCCACCACCTGGGACGGCGAAGCGCCGTCCTGTACCGCGAGGCTGGCCTTGTGCAGCAGCGCGGCCTGGCGCTGCGCCGCCATCATGATCATGCCGGGATAGGTGCCTGCGACCATCGCCTTGCTGAATTCGGTTTCGACCACCGTGGCATTGCCGGCGAAGGCGCCGTCGACGATCGGATCGATCTTCAGCTCGGAGGCGTCGGCCACCACCGCCATCACGTCGTCGAGGGTGACTTCGTTCTGGCCGTGAGCATACAGCACCAGCTTGCGCAGCTCGTTGCGCGAGGCCTGGCGGTCGCCGCCGAGCAGCGCCATCAGCGACGCCCGCGCATCCGCAGCGATGCGCAGGTTGGATAGCCGCAACTCGTCATCGATCAGCTTGGCGAGATCGCGCTCGGTGTCGGGATAGCAGGCGATCGCCACAGCTGACTTGGAGCGCTCGCAGGCTTTTCGCAACGGCGACTCCGGGCGCAGCTCGCCGGCTTCGATGACGATGCGGCAATCCTTCAGCGCCGAGTCCGCGAGCGTGTCGATGGCACCGGCGAAACTCTTGGAGCCGGCGCGAATGCGGATGGCGCGGCGACCGCCGAACAGCGGCACCGTCATGGCCTCCTCGACGAGGCGCGAGGGTTCGGCTGCGAGCGCATCGCCGTCCATCCGCACCAGGGCAAAGGGGTCCTTGGGATCGTCGACCGCGGAAGCGATCAGCGCGTCGGCCCGCTCACGCACCAGGCCGGCATCGGCGCCATAGAGCAGGATAACCGGGCGCCCGGGATCCGGTTTGGCGAGATAGATGTCGATGTCTCGTCCGCGCAGCGCAACCACGGTGGCTCCTGGTGCTCAAGACTCGCCCGCAATGGGCTCGGACCTCATGGTGAGGAGGCGCCCCTTGGCGCCGTCTCGAACCATGAGTGTGCGGCATCCTTCGAGACGCGGCGAAGACGCCGCTCCTCAGGATGAGGATGGCCGCGCGCTTACGTCCCGGCGAAGAAGAATGCGGCCAGCCTGGTATTGATGTTCTCGGCGACCTCGTTGGCGCCGCGGTCCTCGGCGTCGCGGAAGGCGCGCGCGCGGGCAAAGCGCTGCAGGCCGCCGGGAATGTCATAGGTGATGCGCGAAAAGGTGCTGCCGGTCAGGACCTGCTTGCCGGTGGCGATCTCGATCAGCCCATAGTTGACGTCGAGGCCGTAGTTCTCGCTGGTCGGCAGCGCCGTATTCGGGTCGACGATCAGCGAGGTCCGACTGGAGGTCAGGCGCAGGATCAGCCGGTGCGTCGGTGGCGCCCCCGCGGCATCGCCGTACATCTTGAACATCAGGTCGTTGCGCAACTGAATGCCGACGCGCTGATAGGGCGAGCCGGTCGGCAGCGCCAGCGGCGGCACTTCGACGCCGGCCAGCTTGTCGCGTACGCCAACACCGCCGGCGACACTGCGTTCGCCATACAGCGGCTGGAAGCAGCCGGCGGTCAGCGCGCCCAGCATGACGACGACCATCAGCCTGGCGGCGATGCGGAGTTTAGCCGACGACATTGACGATCCTCTGCGGAACAATAATGATCTTGCGCACGGGTTTCCCGTCCAGAGCCTGTTTTACCGTATCGAGCGCCAAAACGGCAGCCTCAATTTCCGGGTTCTGCGCGTCCCTGGCCACCACGACCTCGCCGCGTTTCTTGCCGTTGACCTGCACCGGCAGGGTGATGGTGTCTTCAACCAGCAAATTGGGCTCGATTTGCGGCCACGACGCTTCGGAAATCATGCCGCTCTGCCCGAGCACGGTCCAGCATTCCTCGGCCAGATGCGGCATCATCGGCGCAAACAGTTGAACAAGAATGACCGCCGCTTCATTGAGCGCCCACGCCATGTCGGGCGAGGGCGTGCCCGGCCGGGCCAGCGCCTCGCCGAGCGCGTTGGAGAACTCGCGGATATGGGCGAGGCAGACGTTGAAATGCAGCTTCTCGATTTCGGTCGAGACCTTGTGGAGCGCGCCGTGGGCGGCCTTGCGGATTGCCAGCGCGCCCGGCCCGAATTCGGTCGGCCGGGATGCCGGCGCCGACTTGCCGTGCTCGGCTGATTCGTTGACCTGGCGCCACAGCCGCTGCACGAAGCGCGAGGCGCCCTTGACGCCTTCCTCGCTCCAGATGACGTCGCGGTCGGGCGGCGAATCCGAGAGCATGAACCAGCGCGCGGTATCGGCGCCGTAGGTGCCGATGATGTCGTCGGGATCGACGGTGTTGCGCTTGCTCTTCGACATCTTCTCGATGGCGCCGATCTCGACCACTGAGCCGTCGTCGAGCATGGTCGCGCGGCGGCCGTCGCCATCGGGAACGATGCTGATTTCGGCAGGCGAGGCGAAGGTGCCGTCGGCCTTCCTGTAGGTCTCGTGCACCACCATGCCCTGGGTGAACATGCCGGCGAACGGCTCGTCGAGGCCGATATGGCCGGTGGCCTTCATCGCCCGCGTGAAGAAGCGGCTGTAGAGCAGATGCAGGATCGCGTGTTCGACGCCGCCGATATACTGGTCGACCGGCATCATCCGGTTCGCCACATCGGGGGTGGTCGGTGCGTTCTCGTTCCACGGATCGGTGAAGCGCGCGAAGTACCACGACGAATCCACGAAGGTGTCCATGGTGTCGGTTTCGCGTTGCGCCTTGCCGCCGCATTGCGGGCAGGCGACGTGCTTCCAGGTCGGATGATGGTCGAGCGCGTTGCCGGGCCTGTCGAAGGTCACGTCCTCCGGCAGCACCACGGGCAACGCCTTGTCGGGTACCGGGACGACGCCGCAAACCTCGCAGTGGATCACCGGAATCGGACAGCCCCAGTAACGCTGGCGCGAGATGCCCCAGTCGCGCAGGCGGAAATTGACCTTGCGCTCGCCAACGGGCGCGTTGCCGCGGATCTCGCCTTCGAGCCGCTTGGCAACTTCGGCCTTGGCCTGCTCGATGGTCATGCCATCGAGAAAGCGCGAATTGATCATGCGCCCGTCGCCGTCATAGGCGGTGTCGGTGATGATGAAGGTCGCGGGATCCTGTCCCTCGGGGCAGACCACCGGCGTGTTGCCGAGGCCGTATTTGTTGACGAAGTCGAGATCCCGCTGATCGTGCGCGGGGCAGCCGAAGATGGCGCCGGTGCCGTATTCCATCAGCACGAAGTTGGCGACATAGACCGGGATAGTCCATGTCGGGTCGAACGGATGGATCGCCCTGATGCCGGTATCGAAACCCTGCTTCTCGGCGGTGTCGATGATTTCCTGCGCGGTGCCCTGACGTTTGGTCTCGGCGATGAACGCCGCCAGTTCGGGATTCTTCACGGCAGCCGCCAGCGCCAGCGGATGATCCGCCGCGATCGCCATGAACTTGGCGCCGAACAGCGTGTCCGGCCGCGTCGTGAAGACCTTCAGCTCGCTCTCGCCATTGGGCGCGGTGGCCGCATCCAGCGCGAAGCGCACCAGCATGCCCTCGGAGCGGCCGATCCAGTTGCGCTGCATCAGCCGGACCTTGTCCGGCCAGCGGTCGAGATTGTCCAGCGCGTCCAGCAGCTCCTGCGAGTACTTCGTGATCTTGAAGACCCACTGATTCATTTCGCGCTGCTCGACCACGGCGCCGGAGCGCCAGCCGCGGCCGTCGATCACCTGCTCGTTGGCAAGCACGGTCATGTCGACCGGATCCCAGTTGATCTTGCGCTGCTCGCGCTCGGCGAGTCCGGCCTTCATGAAATCGAGAAACATCTTCTGCTGATGTTTGTAGTAGCTGGGATCGCAGGTCGCGAATTCGCGCGACCAGTCGAGCGACAGCCCCATGGTCTGCAGCTGCTTCTTCATCGAGGCGATGTTGTCGTAGGTCCAGGCCTTGGGCGCGACCTTGCGTTCGATCGCCGCATTCTCGGCCGGCAGGCCGAAGGCGTCCCAGCCCATCGGATGCAGCACGTTCTTGCCCTGGGCGCGCTGGAAGCGCGCCACCACATCGCCCATCGTGTAGTTGCGCACGTGGCCCATGTGGATGCGACCCGACGGATACGGGAACATCTCAAGCACGTAGTATTTCGGCCTGACATCGTCGTTCTTCGTGGCGAAGATCGCCTTGTCGTCCCACTGGCGTTGCCAGCGCGGCTCGGTTTCGCGGGCGTTGTAGCGTTCACTGGTCATCTGGATTCGGCAGTCCGTCCCAAGGCTTAAGGCGGGGGACTAGGCCATGAAAGCCGACGCGGGGTCAATGGTTTGGGGTGCGCCGTCATTCCGGGATGCGACAGACGGCGAAGCCGGATGGCGGAGGCCCGGAATCCCGAAATATTTCGCCTGCTGAACACCTCGGGATTCCCCGCCACTCCGAGTGGAGTGGCTGAGGTTCGCTCGCAGCTGGCGCTGCTCCACACCGGATTGACAGCTTTCACCCCGCCAGCGCCACTGACGTACCGAACGCCCTGACAAAGCCGTGTTCGACCACGGTATTGCGGCCGCGCCGCTTGGCGGCGTAGAGCGAGGCGTCGGCGGCCTCTATCAGGTCCTTCGCAGCCGCCAGCCTCGCCGGCGCCGCCGATGCCACGCCGATGCTGACAGTCACGTGCTGATAGGCGCTGGTGGTGTGGGGAATCGCCAGGCTCCAGACCGCAGCCCGCACCATTTCGCCGATATTCACTGCCCGCGCGGTGTCGGTATTGGGCAGCAGCAGGCAGAATTCCTCGCCACCATAGCGGCCGCCAAATCCCGACACCTGGGTTGCGATGGCACTGAGCGCCTCGCCCAGCCGGGCGAGGCAGGCGTCGCCTTCGGGATGGCCATAGCTGTCGTTGAACAGCTTGAAATGATCGACATCGATCATCAGCAGGGCCAGATCGTCGCCGGACTGCTGGGCCTTCAGCCATTCGAAATCGAGCCGGCTCTGGAAACCGCGCCGGTTGGCGAGGCCGGACAGCATGTCGATGGAGGCGATCACCGTGAGCTGGTCGTTGCTGGCGCGCAATTCGCGTTCCCGGCCGCGCAACTGGGCGGCCATGCCGTAAAAGGCCCGGGCGAGGGGGATGAATTCGGCGGGCAGGCTGGCACGTGCCACCCGTGCCGACCAGTCGCCCTGGCCGAAGCGTTTGGCCATGGTTTCCATCAGGTGAATCGGCTGGATGATGAGCCGCTCCGCCACCACCAGCGCGCCGAGCAGGACGAACAGGCAGACGAAGCCGAGCTGCAGATAGGCGGTGCGGATGTCACGGTTGGCGGTTGCTGCAACCCTGCTCTCGTCGATGCTGACGATCAGCCGCGCACTACTGCCGGGAAGGGCGGCATACGACACCGCTCGCTCGTTGCCGTCATCGGCCTTGAAGCTGAGCGATCCCGCCATGCGATCAAAATTGGCAGTCTTGGCCATGATCGCAGCCAGAATCTCCGGATCGTCCATTGTACGTCCGATCTTGCTGGCCTGATCGGACGGGGCGGCAAGCACGGTCCCGCGGCCGTCCACCAGCACCGCCGAGACCCCGGGCCGGCCGCCCAGATTGTTCATGATCTTGGACATCCAGCTGAGATTGATGGTTGCCAGGATCACCGCATCCTCGCCATTGTCCATTCCCGGCGCGAGATAGGCCGCCACCAGGGACGGCGCATTGGTGGTCCGGCCAAACAGGTAATCGCTCACCACGAAGTCACCCGATGCCATCGCACGCTGGAAGTAGGAGCGATCGCTGTAGTTGATGCCCTGCTCGACCATCTCGGACCATGTCGAGCACATCGCCCTGCCGTCCTTGCCTGCCACCGTCAGGCTGCGAATCCACGGCATGTCGCCGCGCAGGCTGGCGCGCATGATGGCGCAGCTGCGGTTGACCTGCCCTGCGGACGTATAAATATAGGCCGATGATTTCAGCACGGCCTCAACCGATGAGAGTACCTCGCGCTGGGCGTCCGCGCTGTGCTGGGCCACGCTGGCAAAATCGCGGGTGGCCTGCTCGATCTGGCTGGTTCGGATCTGGTGAAGCGAACGAATGCGCTCGACCATCAGCGGACCGACCAGGATCAACGCAAACAGCACCAGCCGCGCACGAATGCCAAGAAGCGCCTTGAGCTGCGCTTTCTTGCGGTTGATACGGATGCGTGACATCGTCGACCCCTGACCCGCGTACTTGAGTAAGGCAAAGAGTTCAAAAAGCCTTTCTCTGAATCCCTAAAATTCAACGCATCTCCGGAAAGTTCGCGCCTTGGTTGAAATTATTGCGCCGCAGCATGGCTCTCCCCTGGCAGCTCATTCGCCTCGCGAGGCGCTCGCCGCGGTCGAATATGACGTGTTCCGGGCCTGCAACGAGGCTCGCCGCGAACGCGCCTCGGTGACCCTGATCGCGGTATCCAAGACGTTCGAGGCCGACGCGATTACGCCGGTGATCGAGGCCGGCCAGCGGGTGTTCGGCGAGAATCGCGTGCAGGAGGCTAAATCCAAGTGGCCGGCGCTGATGTCCGCCCAGCCCGGCATCGAGCTGCACCTGATCGGGCCGCTGCAGTCCAACAAGGCGAAGGAAGCCGTGGCGCTGTTCGACGCGATCCACTCGGTGGACCGCCCGAGCATTTGCGAAGCCCTCAGCAAGGAAATGGCGCTGCAGAATCGCGCGCCGCAACTCTTCGTCCAGCTCAATACCGGCGAGGAACCGCAGAAAGCCGGCATCGCCCCCAGCGACGCCGATGCCTTCATTGCCAGATGTCGCGAGGGCTACGGGTTGCAGATCGCCGGGCTGATGTGCATCCCGCCGGTCGGCGACGCGCCGGCACCGCATTTTGCGTTGACCGCGAAGATCGCCGCCCGCAACGGCTTGAAGCAACTGTCGATGGGCATGAGCGCCGATTTCGCCATCGCCATCCAGTTCGGTGCGACCCATGTGCGGATCGGCTCGGCGATCTTCGGCAAGCGCTAGGTTCGGCGCGAGGCAGCTACTCGATTACGATCCGCGTCTTCGGCCCGATCCGGGCCAGCAAGCGCAGCATTGCCGGCCTGGTCATTGAGACGCAGCCCGCGGTGGGGCCGAAATTGTCGCGCGCCAGATGCAGGAACACGGCACTGCCGCGGCCGGCGATGCGCGGCCTCGTGTTGTGATCGATCTCGATAATGAAGTCATAGAGGTGGTCGTCGCGTTGCAGCCGGTCTCCGCCCTCGCGGCCCAGCCGCACCGCCTGGTTGTAATGACGGTTGGCCGGATCCTCGCACCAGCCGTCATCCGGGCCGATGGCGCGGACCGGCAGGAAGGTGCGTGGGCGCGGATGTCGATCAGCTCGCCACCACAGCCGCAGCGGATGAAACGTGCCGCGCGGCGTGCCGCCGTCGCCCTCGCGCTTGTCCGCCTTGATTCCGCCGCGACCCAGCGCCACCGGTATGATCTGCCGATCGGCCACCAGCCAACCGCGCCGCGAGTTCCCGGCTGCGGTGCGGATGGTGATCGACGACAGCGGACGATCACGCAGGTTTGTCCGATAAGTGATTGAAAATTCGAGAGTCTTCATGCGAATCACAAACCCCCTCTTGCGCCGTTCACCGCAAATGCTCTATTTCGCGCCGCATCTGACATTGGGCAAGAATGATCCGGGGTTTGCGCTAGGATAGCCGTGATTTCGGAACTTGATGCGCTGTTTTGAGTGACTACCTGCATTTCGAGCGAATTTCTCGCACGGTCGCCGTCCAAAGGATTTCAGAATGCCCAACGCTCGCAAGATCCTGATCGTGGACGACGATACCGATCTGCGCGATGCGCTGGTCGAGCAGTTGTCGCTGCACGAGGAATTCGAAGCATCCGCGGTGGATACCGGCGCCAAGGGCGCGCTTGCCGCCAAGACCAACTCGCCCGACCTGGTGCTGATGGATGTCGGTCTGCCCGACACCGATGGCCGTGAAGTCGTGCGCAGCTTGCGCAAGGGCGGTTTCAAGGCGCCGATCATCATGCTGACCGGGCACGACACCGATTCCGACACCATCCTGGGTCTGGAATCCGGCGCCAACGACTACGTCGCCAAGCCGTTTCGTTTCGCCGTGCTGCTGGCGCGGATTCGCGCCCAGCTGCGCCAGCACGAAGCCAGCGAGGACGCCGTCTTCACCGTGGGGCCCTACAGCTTCCGGCCGGGCTCGAAAATGCTCACCGGTGCCAACGCCCGCAAGGTTCGGTTGACGGAGAAGGAAACTGCGATCCTGCGCTTCCTGTACCGTGCCGGCCAGTTGCCCGTGTCGCGCGAGACGCTGCTGCAGGAAGTCTGGGGCTACAATTCCGGCGTCACTACCCATACGCTGGAAACCCATATCTATCGGCTGCGTCAGAAGATCGAGAAGGATGCTGCCAATCCCGAAATCCTGGTGACGGAAGCCGGTGGCTACAAGCTGGTCCCGTGATACGATTCGAGCGTCGATTCGCTCATTTTTCAACGGGGCGCATGAACGTCTGCGCCACAGTTCACACGCCGGCGGATCGCCATTTGTTCACGCGTCGCAGTCAACCGGTCCTGCATGTCGATCGATGATGATGTTGCCTTGCTCGAGCGCGTCCCGACATTGCGCCTGTTGGGCAACGCGGCCTTGCGCGTGCTGGCGATCGGCTCGGAGCAGCAGGAATTCGCGCGCGGTTCGGTGCTGTTTCGCCTCGGCGACGAGGCCGATTGCGGCTACGTCGTGCAGCGCGGCTCGTTTCGCGTCAGCCTCGATGACGGCAGCGACCACGAGGTGATCGCGGGCCCCGGCACGTTGATCGGCGAGCTCGCGCTGGTCGTTGCCATGCGGCGGCCGTCGACCGCCGTCGCGCTGGAATACGCCACCGTGATCCGCATCGCGCGCAGCCTGTTTCAGCGCGTGCTCGACAGCGATCCTGCAGCGGCGCGACGCTTGCGCGACGAGGTCGCGACCCGTGTCAGCCAGCTCGCCAGCGATGTCATGCTGGTCGGATCGAAACTGAGTTTGTAGTTCGCAGGCGTTCCGGGGCGCGAGCGGATATTTGCGTGAGTGAACACGGAACGACAGTGTATTGAACTACAGTTCGAGCACGGTGGTTACCGGTACGTGATCGGACGGCCGCTCCCAGCTGCGCGCATCGCGCGTCACCGTGAAATCGCGGATCATGTCCTTCATGGCCGATGATACCCAGATGTGGTCGAGCCGACGGCCGCGGTTGGCGGCAGTCCAGTCCGCGGCGCGATAGCTCCACCAGGTGTAGATCTTTTCCGTCATCGGGATGCGCTCGCGCGCGACGTCGATCCAGTCGCCTTCGCTCTGTACCGCGAGCAACTTCTCGCATTCGATCGGGGTGTGCGACACGATCTTCAGCAACTGCTTGTGCGACCACACGTCGTGCTCGTGCGGCGCCACGTTGAGATCGCCGACCAGAATGTGGCGGGCATCGCCGCGCGGATGCAGCGGTTCGCAGGCCTTCATCTCGTCGAGGAATTGCAGCTTGTGCGCAAATTTGGGATTGGCAACGGGATCGGGAATGTCGCCGCCGGCGGGCACATAGAAATTATGCACGACCAGCGGCGTCGCCATCCCGGCGTCGGCACCGAAGGCCACCGAGATATGGCGCGAATCGAGATTTTGGCAGAACACCCGGACGTCGCTGGAATCGAACGGCAGCTTCGAGATGATGGCGACGCCGTGATAGCCCTTCTGCCCGGCGATGGCGATATGCTGATAGCCGAGCTGCTTCAGGCGCTTCAGCGGGAAGGCATCGTCCGGGCATTTGGTTTCCTGCAGGCACAGGACGTCTGGCTGCACATCCTCGAGAAATTTTGCGACGAGCTCGATGCGCAGCCGCACCGAATTGATGTTCCAGGTGGTCAGTTTGAAGTGCATGGAAATCCGTGCGGTTCTTCCCCTCTCCCCTTGTGGAAGAGTGTGGATCGACCGCGAAGCGATCGAGACGGGTGAGGGGTACAGCAGGCGCCGAGCCCGGGAAACCCCTTATCCGGCACGGGCTGCGCCCGCGCCACCTTCTCCCACCTGGCGAAGCTTCGCTTCGCGCGGGGGACAAGGGAAGGAAGAGCGCTCTCGAAGCGCCGACGCTAGTTGCCACCGCCGGTGGGATAGGCGGTGAAGTCGATCTTGAACAGGCCGGGATCTGGCTTTTTCGTCGTGTCGAGATTGTAGATCGCCACGGTGGTGTCATAGCCCTGCGGATCGGTGACGGTCCACTGCTTGAGCTGGTTGTCCTTGGCGCCGATCATCAGCATCAGCCGGCTGGTGCCGACCAGCGCGTTCTTTTCCTCAATGGTGACCGAAATATAGAGGTCGTCGGCAGTGACGGCCACCACATTGGTGTCCTTCATCAGGTCGATGCGGTCGGACAGCAGATAGCGCAGCGGCGTCTGCGACAGCGGATAGATGTCCTGGGTGGCAAGTTTGCGGTCGCGCACCGCCAGCGACGAACCGTCGGCGATCATGGCGATCGGGGTCGGAGGGTCATATTCGAAGCGCACCTTGCCGGGCTTCTGGATATAGAAATCGCCCTTGGTCTTGCTGCCGTCGGGGCCGACCTGGACGAAGTTCCCGACCAGCGTGCTGAGCGACGACAGATAGGCGCTGACCTTGGCGGCCTGGGCCTTCTGGTTGGCATCGAATGTCAGAAAGATGCTCGCCGGTACGTTGCGGCGCGGATCCGGGATCACCGGATTGGGTGCCGCTGCGGCGGTCGCCCCGGTGGTGATGACCGGCTGTCGCGGCTGGGGTTCGGAGGCGGACATCTGGATATTGCCGCTGCGCGCCTTGGGTGCCGGCCGCGGCAGCGGAATCGCCTGCGCAAAGGCCGCGGGAACCAGCAGGCCGGCGACAAATGCAGCGGCCAGCGCGGCCGCGCCGAAACGCAGCCCATGAAGCGAAAGCCGGTGTCCGGCGAGATGGGTCGCGCGTCTCATCAAGGCGTGGTCCTGTTCGGCAACTACGGCGCTTTTTACCGCGTTTCCCGCCCCGTGGGGTAACGGTTTTGCGGTATCGCGCGCGCGGAACCGCAAGACTGCGGCCGCGGTCGCAAGCACTGGCGCTAACCCGGCGCTGTGGCGATTTCGCGTCGCAGCGACGGGATTGTCGATCTGGGCGATCACCCTTTTCAAAAGCCGCTCTCTTCTTCCTCGATCAGGATCTCGCGTTTGCCGGCATGGTTCGGCTGGCCGACGATGCCTTCGTTCTCCATCCGCTCCATCAGCGAGGCCGCCTTGTTGTAGCCGATCTGCAGGCGGCGCTGGATGTAGCTGGTGGAGGCCTTGCGGTCGCGCTTGACGATGGCCACCGCCTGCGAGAACAGGTCGCCGGCACCGCCGCCATCCGCGCCCATGCCGGTGGCATCGAACACCGCGCCGCCGTCCTCGCCCTCGGCCGGTTCCTCGGCGGTGACAGCTTCGAGGTATTCCGGCTGGCCCTGCGACTTGAGGTGGCGCACGACCTTCTCGACTTCCTCGTCGGACACGAACGGGCCGTGCACGCGCGAGATGCGTCCGCCGCCGGCCATGTACAGCATGTCGCCGCGGCCGAGCAGCTGCTCGGCGCCCATCTCGCCGAGAATGGTGCGGCTGTCGATTTTCGAAGTGACCTGGAAGGAAATGCGGGTCGGGAAGTTCGCCTTGATGGTGCCGGTGATGACGTCGACCGACGGCCGCTGCGTCGCGAGAATCACGTGCAGTCCGGCGGCGCGCGCCATCTGCGCGAGACGCTGCACCGCGCCTTCGATATCCTTGCCGGCGACCATCATCAGGTCGGCCATCTCGTCGACGATGATGACGATGTAGGGCAGCGGCTCGAGGTCGAGCTTCTCTTCCTCGTAGATCGCCTTGCCGGTTTCCTTGTCGAAGCCGGTATGTACCGTGCGCGACAATTCTTCGCCCTTGGTCTTGGCTTCGAGCAGGCGCTGGTTGTAGCCGTCGATGTTGCGGACGCCGAGCTTGGCCATGCGCTTGTAGCGCTCTTCCATCTCGCGCACCGCCCACTTCAGGGCAACCACGGCCTTCTTCGGATCGGTGACGACCGGCGTCAGCAGATGCGGGATGCCGTCATAGACCGACAGTTCGAGCATCTTCGGGTCGACCATGATCAGCCGGCACTGGTCCGGCCGCAGCCGGTAGACAAGGCTGAGGATCATGGTGTTGATGGCCACCGACTTGCCGGAGCCGGTGGTACCGGCGATCAGCATGTGCGGCGTGCGGGCGAGGTCGATGATGATGGAATCGCCGCCGATATTCTTGCCGAGGCAGAGCGGCAGCTTGATGCTGCCGTCATTGGTGTCCTTCACTGTCAGCAATTCGCGCAGATAGACGTTCTCGCGGTGGGCGTTCGGCAGCTCGATGCCGATGGCATTGCGGCCGGGCACCACGGCGACACGGGCCGACAGGGCGCTCATGGAGCGCGCAATATCGTCGGCGAGGCCGATCACGCGCGACGACTTGATGCCGGGGGCCGGCTCCAGCTCGTACAGCGTCACCACCGGGCCGGGATGCGCCTTGACGATCTCGCCGCGCACGCCGAAGTCGCTGAGCACGCCCTCCAGTGCGCGTGAATTGGCTTCCAGTTCCGCCTTGCTGAGTGGCTGGCGATCCGCGGCGCGCGGCGCGGTGAGCACGTTGACCGAAGGCAGCTCGAATGCGCTGCCGGACTTGCGCACCGGCTCCTTCGCAGGCTTCTTGCGCGGCGCACGGGCGGCCGGCGCCTGCTCGATCTCTTCGTCATCCTCGTCGTCGATCTCGTCATCGACATCGTGATAATCGTCATCGTCGCGGCTTTGCGGAGCGATCGGCGGGCTGAGGCGGCGACCGCCCAGATTGGGCTCCTGGCGCTCGAACGAGGCGCTGCGTTTTTCCGGCGCGCTCGCGACCATCAGGCTGTAGACGCTCGACAGCAGGCGTCCGAGCCGCGCCTTGGCGCTCATCGCGGCGTGCACGACCCATCCCAGCGATACCGAGCCGCGGTCGTTGTCCTCTTGCTCGAAGGGAGCATCGTCGTCGTCGATTTCGGCGAATTCCTCTTTCTGCTTCGCGCCGAGCCCGCAGGCGATCAGGAACGTCGCCGTCATCGCCGTGCACAGGATGATGCCGAGCACGAAGCGATAGATGAAGCCGACCGGCCCGAATACCACCGCGGGCGCGCGAAACAACGCGTCTCCGACCACGCCGCCGACCCCGGTCGGCAGCGGCCACGATCCGCCGTGCTGCCAGCAACTGGCGAAACCCGAGGCGAGGATGGTGCACAGAATCCAGCAGCCGATGCGCAGCGCCTCGCGATCGAAATGGCGGTGCGTCATCATGCGCCAGCCCCACACCGCGATCGGCAGGATCAGCATGATGGCGCCGAGTCCGAGAATCTGCATCAGCAGATCGGCACCGATGGCGCCGGGATAGCCGACGATGTTGCGGATCGCGCGCGAGGTGGCGTGGCTGAGGCTCGGATCCTGTACCGACCACGTCATGAGGGCCGCCGCGGCGACGCCGGACACGCCGATCAGGCCGAGGCCTGCCAGTTCGCGCAGCCGTCGCGCCAGCATTTCGCGAATTGACGCCGGCAGCTGTCCGACCAGGGGAATGACGCGTTCGATCGTGGTGCTCATGGAGTCGTGCTCTTGACGCCCTGCGATGAATCGAGAATTGCGACCAGCCGGTGCAATGCCTCGGCGGTCGTATCACTGTCCTGCACCAGGGCCAGACGAATATAGCCGGCACCGGGATTGCTGCCGTCAGGTTGCGGACGCGCCAGATAGCTGCCGGGCACCACGCGCACGCCGCCGTCCCTGTAGAGCTTCAACGTTGCCGCCTCGTCGCCGCCAAAAGCGGAGACGTCGAGCCATACGCAGAAGCCGCCGGCCGGGCGCTTGTAGCCGTAGCGGTTGCCGAGGATCTGGTCGGCGAGATCGAACTTGAGCCGGTAAAGTCGACGGTTTTCCTCGACATGCGTCTCGTCGTTGTAAGCCGCGACCGCCACGTGCTGCAGTGGCACGGGCACTTGAGGTGCTGCGACATTGCGCAGCTCGTGGAACATCGCCAGAAAGTTCTTGTCGCCGGCGGCAAAGCCGACCCGCATGCCGGGCAGGTTGGAGCGCTTCGACAGCGACTGGAACGCAACCACGTTGGCAAAGTCCGGCCCGGCGACTTCCAGCATGCTGCCCGGCGCCGCCTGGGTGTAGATTTCCGAATAGCATTCGTCGGACAGCACAATGAAGCCGTGACGCAGCGCCAGCCTGTGCAGGCGCGCAAAGTAATCGGGCGTCGCCACCGCGCCCTGCGGATTGGCGGGCGACGCGATGTATATCGCCACGGTGCGTGCCAGCGTCGCTTCATCAAGCGTGTCGAGATCGGGCAGAAAGCCGTTGGCCAAGGTGGTCGGCAGAAAGATCGCTTCGCAACCGGCGGCGCGGGCGCCGGCGCCATAGGCGGGATAGAACGGGTTCGGCAACAGCATTGCGGGCCTGCCCTTGCGCGGGCTGACGTAACGCGCGGCCGTGATGGCGGCGAAGAACAGTCCCTCGCGGCTGCCGTTCAGCACCAGCAGTTCGGTCTCCGGATCGAGCGGTCGCGGCAGCGTGAAGCGCTTGCCCATCCAGGTCGCGGCAGCGCGGCGAAACGGCTCGATGCCCTTGGCGGCGGGATAGCGGCCGAACTCGGCGACGTGCCTTGCCAGCACCGGGCCGACGAAATCCGGCACCGGATGCTGCGGCTCGCCCAAGGACAGCGTGATCAGCGGCTTGCCGGGCTGGTACGGCGCCAGCAGCTCGGTCAGCCGTGCGAACGGCGAGCGTTCGCCCTCCGGCGCGGTCGCGCTCGGGCTGCCGACGCCTGGCGCCGCATGGGAAGAAGCCGACATGGACATCTGTAAGCGCCAGCACTTTCGGAACTATCGACCGCCCGCGATCGACCAAAACAGGATCAAACCACCATAGATACGGCGAGGTTAAGACGCGATTAACCATCGACCGCCCACGCCGTAAACAGTCGGGTTCCAGAGGCCGATGCCATGGCAGCGGTGGCTGAAAAGGTGAAGGGCCCCAGCTTGCGCTGGAGCCCTTCGACGGATGGAGCATTGCCGGGTATGTGCCCCAACCGATCCCTGAGATGCGTGCCGCGACGACCAATCGCCGCGGCGCGCTGGCGCTTACATATTGTAGGCGCGCTCGGTGTGCTCGGTGACGTCGAGGCCTTCGCGCTCGACTTCAACGTTGACGCGCAGGCCGACGATGACATCGACGACCTTGAACAGGATCGCCGAGCCGACGCCGGACCACACCAGCGTGGTCGCGACAGCTTTGCACTGCGCGATCATCTGGGTGACCATGTCGTAGTCGCCGATCTTGCCGGCCACGTAATCCATGACGCCCGTGCCGCCGAGGGCCGGGTTGACAAGGATGCCGGTGCCGAGCGCGCCGATGATGCCGCCGATGCAGTGGACGCCGAACACATCGAGGGAGTCATCATAGCCGACTGCGTTCTTGATCACGGTGCAGAAGAACAGGCAGACGACGCCTGCGACGAGACCGAGAACCATGGCGCCCATCGGACCCGCATAGCCGCAGGCCGGTGTGACGGCGACGAGGCCGGCAACCGCGCCGGAGACTGCACCGAGCAGTGACGGGTGGCCTTTGGTGATCCACTCCGCGAACATCCACGACATCGCCGCCATGGCGGTGGCGAGGAACGTGTTGGTCATCGCGAGAGCGGCGGTGCCGGAGGCTTCGAGGTTGGATCCGACGTTAAAGCCGAACCAGCCGACCCACAGCAGCGAGGCGCCGATCATGGTCATGGTCAGCGAGTGCGGAGCCATCAGGTCCTTGCCGTAGCCGGTGCGCTTGCCGATGATCAGGCAACCGACCAGGCCGGCGATACCGGCGTTGATGTGCACCACGGTGCCGCCGGCGAAGTCGAGAGCGCCCCACAGGAACACCTGGCCGGCATCGGCCATGACTTCGTCAAGCTTGGCCTGCGCCGCTGCCTTGGCATCGGGAGCCGCTGCGGCCAGTGCCTTGGCGGCTGCCACGACGGCATCCGGTCCAGCCCAGTACCAAACCATGTGGGCGATCGGGAAGTAGATCAGCGTCACCCAGAGCGGCATGAACAGGGCGATCGCCGCGAACTTGGTGCGTTCGGCGAAAGCGCCGACGATCAGGCCCGGGGTGATGGCGGCGAAGGTCATCTGGAAGCAGAAGTAGACGAGTTCCGAGATGTTGGCGTCCGCGGTGAAGGTCGCAGCCATCGAATCAGGCGTGACACCCGAGAGGAAAGCCTTGGAGAAGCCGCCGATGTAGGGCGAACCGCCGGTGAAGGTGATGCTGTAGCCGTACAGCGCCCACAGGATCATCACGATGCAGGTGGTATAAAAAACCTGCATCAGCACCGAGAGCATGTTCTTGGAGCGGACGAGGCCGCCGTAGAACAGCGCGAGGCCGGGCACGGTCATCAACAGCACGAACACCGTCGATGTCAGCATCCAGGCATTGTCGCCCTTGTTGACCGTCGGGTCGGCATATGCCGCGGTTGCGGCAAACAGGCCAACGGCGAGTGCCGCCAATCCCGCGCCAGAGGGACGCTTGAACGTCATTTTTTATACTCCTGATTGGTAAAGGGTGAGCGCGAAATCAGAGGGCTGCAGCATCGGCCTCGCCGGTGCGGATGCGAACCGCATGGTCGAGGTTGATGACGAAGATCTTGCCGTCGCCAATCTGTCCGGTCTTGGCCGCTGTGGTGATGGCTTCGATGGTTTTGTCGACCTGGTCCGAGGCGACGGCAACCTCGATCTTGATCTTGGGCAGGAAGCTCACAGCATATTCAGCGCCGCGATAAATTTCCGTATGGCCCTTCTGCCGGCCATATCCCTTCACTTCCGTCACCGTCAAACCGTGAACGCCAATGGCGGTCAGGGCATCACGGACTTCCTCAAGCTTGAATGGCTTGATGATCGCCATAACAATTTTCATGGGTCCTATCCCCGCTTGTGCCCGGGCCCAACACGGCCGGGCGATCTCGACTGAGGTTCACCACGCGGAGAAGAGCACTACGCGGGCACAGCCAGTCCCAGTAGAATCAAATGCCGTGCCAGATCGCGGCCGATGCCTAACGGTTTATGAATCCGGAGCTTTTCGCGCTGGAGGGGAGGGGGGGTCCCCTGCGCCAAACGGTCGCGCCTAATTTATAGACAGCGATGCGTACAAACGCGCCACGACAGGCTCTCGACATAATCCTGCTCATCGCGCGGGCAGAAAAAGCCCTGCCACGGTACGGAATTACTGCAAAGCTTCACCATGTTGCGTAATATCGAGGCCTTCGAGCTCGTCGGCGGCGGCAACCCGGAGCGGGACGAAGGCCGATACCAGCTTCAGCAGCACGTAGGTGGCGCCTCCAGACCAGACCAGGGTCACAGCGACTCCATAGGCCTGCAGCGCCAGTTGCCAGGCGTTTCCTTCCAGCAGGCCCGAGCTGCCCCCGATCGCCGCAGTCGCAAAGACCCCGGCGAGCAGGGTGCCGACCAGGCCGCCGACCCCATGGACACCGAACACGTCCAGCGAATCGTCGTAGTTGAAGCGGTGCTTGAGGCTGGTACAGGCCCAGAAGCAGACCGGGCCGGCAATGAGCCCGATGACAATGCCATGCCACGGCGCCACAAAGCCCGAGGCGGGCGTGATCGTGCCGAGGCCGGCCACGGCGCCGGAGATCATGCCAAGCACCGAGGGCTTGCGCCGGGTCGACCACTCCATGGCGCCCCAGGCCAGCGCGCCGGCGCAGGCCGCCAGATGGGTGGCGGTGATCGCCATCACCGCGCGCGGGCTGGCGGACAACGCCGATCCGCCGTTGAAGCCGAACCAGCCCACCCACAGCAAGCCGGTACCGACCACCGCCAGCGAGAGGTCGAAGGGCGAGAGATTTTCGGTGCCGAAGCCCTGGCGGCGACCCAGCACCACCGCGGCGACGAGACCGCCGACGCCGGCGCTGAGATGCACCACCAGGCCGCCGGCAAAATCCAGCACGCCGATGGTGGCGAGGAAGCCACCACCCCACAGCCAATGGGCCAGAGGCACGTAGACAAACGTAAACCAGGCGATCGAGAACAGCAGATAGGCGGAGAACCGCATGCGGTCGGCCACCGCGCCGGCGACCAGCGCCACGGTGATGATCGCAAAGGTCATCTGGTAGAGCATGAACAGCGCTTCCGGAATGGTCTTGGCGGCCGGATTGACGCTGTCCATGGCCATGCCGGCGAGAAACAGCCGGTCGAGCGACCCGATCCAGGCGCCGTCGCCGACGAAGGCCAGCGAATAGCCGTAAGCGACCCACAGAATGGAAATCAGCGCCACCGCGGACAGGCTTTGCGCCATGGTCGCCAGCACGTTTTTCTTGCGCACCATGCCGGAGTAGAACAGCGCAAGACCCGGCACCGTCATCATCAGGACGAGCGCGGTCGCAACGATCATCCAGGCCGTGTCGGCGCTATTGATTGTTGATGTTTCGGCCGCGGCCGGGGTCGATATCGCAAAGATTGCCGCAGCGCTCAGCGGCGCAGCCAGCTTCGCTGCACCAGACGACAATGCCCCCATGGTATTTCCCGATCGCTTTATTCGTTTTGTTGTTTGCTCGCGCTCCTGGCGGTATCGCCGGGCGCGATTGACTCGGTCGCGACGCTTACAGCGCGTCGCGGTCCGTCTCGCCGGTGCGGATCCGCCGGGCGCTGTCGATCGGAATGACAAAGATCTTGCCGTCGCCGATCTGGCCGGTCCGGGCGCTGCTGGTGATCACGTCGACAGCCTTGGCCACGAGGTCTGCGGCGATCGCGATTTCCAGACGCAGCTTGGGCAGAAAGTTCACCACATATTCTGCGCCGCGATACATCTCGGTATGGCCCTTCTGGCGCCCGTAACCCTTCACTTCAGTGACGGTCATGCCGTGCACGCCGATGCCGGTGAGGGCCTGGCGAACTTCGTCCAGCTTGAAGGGCTTGATAATCGCAACAACCAATTTCATGAAAGTTTCCTGTGTAATTGGCCTCGCGCCCGCCAGGGCGGGAACGTGACATATGTCCATGCCACTTATATTGGCATGGCGCGTGGAAAATAAGCGGAATTTATCGCGGCGGCAAAGCCCCGCGCATGCCCGGCGATTGCGGCCGGCTAGGTCGCCGGCTTTTCCCGGCGCTCGCGCATGGAGCCTTCCTGCGCAACCGACGCCACCAGCGTGCCATCGGGCTTGAAGATCAGCCCGCGCGCCAGCCCGCGTCCGCCCTGGGCGCTGGGACTATCCTGGCTGTACAGCAGCCATTCGTCGGCGCGGAACGGGCGGTGAAACCACATGGCGTGATCGAGGCTTGCCGCCATCACCTTGCCGTCGAACAGGGTGCGGCCGTAGCGCGCCATCACCGAATCCAGCAGCGAGAAATCCGACGCATAGGCCAGTGCGCACATATGCAGCGCCGGATCGTCCGGCAGCTTGGCGGCGGTGCGGATCCAGATGTTGATCCTGCCGTCGGGAATCGCGGTGCCGAAATAGCGCTGGAATTCCACCGGCCGCAGTTCGATCGGGCGGTCCGATTCATAATAGCGCCGGATGAATTCCGGCATCTGGTTGATGATCGGATCCTTGGCCAGTTCCTCCGCGGTGAGCCTTTCCGGCGGCGGCACGTCGGGCATCTGGTCCTGATGGTCGAAGGAATCGGGCTCGCTGACATGGAACGACACCATCATCGAGAAGATCGCCTGGCCGTGCTGGATTGCGGTGACGCGCCGGGTCGAATAGCTCTTGCCGTCGCGCAGCCGCTCGACCTCATAGATGATCGGGATGGCGGGATCGCCCGGGAGGATGAAATAACAGTGCAGCGAATGCGGGAAGCGGCCTTCCACGGTCCGGCAAGAGGCCACCATGGCCTGGCCGATCACCTGGCCGCCGAATACCCGCTGCCACCGCGTCTTCGGGCTGGTGCCGCGGAACATGTTCACCTCGAGAGTCTCGAGGTTGAGAATATCCAGCAGGTCGATCAGGCTCTTGGACATTGGCGTCATCCGGTCGCGGTTGCAGGCCCGCGGCGGGCAGATACCGCGCGCACCCTTGTTTCGGTTCCTGTTTCGCCCAGCTATAAGCCTGTTGCAACAGCGAGTACGGATCGGTCTGACATGGCACTGCAACGAGGCATCGTGATTGGCGGCGGGGCGTTTGCCGGGCTGGCGTTGGCGCTGGCACTGCGCCAGGGGCTTGGGCCGGACATTCCGATCATCGTTGCCGATCCGGCGCTGGCGGTCTGGATGATGGTGGCCAGGCCGCCATCGACCTGCTCTTGCAGGACGACGG
>LNAP01000955.1_pt1 | contig 31549 bp, 46 predicted proteins | sample 602601 | NCBI WGS metagenome assembly LNAP01 (sample SAMN02440304, study PRJNA202911) | soil metagenome | biome: Subtropical and temperate rainforests or woodlands; isolation source: soil samples (1 kg each in a 20% v/v slurry with milli Q water) were... ...
CCCTGGCGCCGATTACACCATTGCCGGTCCGGTCGATGAATGCGAAGGCCCCGACGGCGAGCGCGTCAACTGGTTGCCCGGCGAGTTTGTGCCGTTGGCCGTGCCCGAGCAGGCCGCCGCTGACGCGCTGGTCGACGACTGGTCAGGGCTGACGGTCGCCCAGGTGGCGGCACTGGCCGCGCCCGGTGATGACTGGCAGGCCGGGCGCAGTCGGGCGTATCGCCTGCTCAACTGCGTCGACGTCTGTGAGCCGTGCCCGGTGTGCAACCACGACGGCCGGCGATTCTATGGCGGCTGGATCGACCGGCCGGGTTTCGGCTGTGGCATGTGCGCGCTGGCCGAACAAAGCCTGCCTAAACTCCCTCACATTTTTTGACCAGACAGGAATCCCCGCCATGCCGATCTACACCGACCACGAAAAACTGCTGTACCTCAATCAGGCCCGGCGCAAGGTGCTGGCCATCGCCAAGGCGAACCGCCCGCACATCGACCGCGCCGAGGAACATGCCCGCACCTATGCCGAAGCGCTGTATGACGTGGCCGCGATCACCGAAAAGGAACGTCTGACATTGCTGGACGATGCCCGCGAGGCCGCCGAAGCGCGCGTGCGCGAATTCAGAGCCGCTGAACAGGCCTAACCGAAAGGAATCCCCGCCATGACCGACCCGACCCGCATTGAGCCACGTTTCCCGCTGGCCCTGACCTTGGGCCAAATGAATGACCTGATCACCCGGCTGGACGCATCGGCGGCCAGTGAGGCCGACCCGAATGCCCCGGTGTTCGCGCTGCTCGATGACGTGCGCGAGGCGCGCAAGCAGGCGCTGAGCCTGACCCCGCGCCCGGTTGAAATGCCGGTCGGTGGCAAGGCTTGAGCTTCGCCGTTACCCGTAACGAATCCAACTGAAAGGAACCCCCGCCATGGACAAGATTGTCCCGATAGATATTGATGAAGGCTGCGTCGAGCTGGTGCGACGCTTCCAGACCCTCGACCGTCAGACGTATGACATGATTTTTGGCCCGCCGGGCTATGACCGGGCGGCGCTGGAGGCGTTGGAAACCGAGCGCGCCAATGTGGTCAACCTGACCATGTTTCACCTCGGCGCGGCGTTTCGCAGGTGTGGCTACTTCGATGGGCCGGACGAAGCGGAGCAGGTGCCGCCCGGCGAGTGAGTCCGCCGCGTTACGAATAACGTGTGCTATGTCAAATCACCCCCGTCAGTTCACCGACTGCCGGGGGTCTTTTTTTGTGCCTGTGGTAATCAGAAGTGCCGTAAGTGATATATCATTTATGCCTAAAGTGATTTGACGCACACACCGCCACTTACTCGCAAAGGAAAGGACGCCATGACACAGCCCGTCGTCGACCACTCGGATCTGGTGCGCCTCGCCGCGCAGATCAAGAGCAACCAGTACCACCTGGAGGATCTGCTACAGGCCATCTACCCCCTCGGCGCCGAGGTCGCGGTGCGCGTGCGCCGTGGTGTGGTGCGCATGACCATCGACGGTTACGGCGGCTCGCCTGTCAATGCGCCCGGCGTCCTGTGGGGTGTCGGCGTCGAGTCGGGCCGCAAACAGCGGTTTCACTTCGACCAGATCATCACCAGTAACGGCGCGTGACGCGTCACAACCCATTGAAGGAAGGAGATTCAGCGCATGAGTTCGCGAACCAAGGCGGTGCCGTTCAAGGTGCCGGCCATGTCCACCGACCCGGAATGCTTCCAGCGCCCGGCGCTGGAGAAGTACTTGCAGACGTTCGGTCAGCGCTGGGTGGTCGATCTGGGCCTGATGTTCTGCAAAGAGTGCAACGGATGCCAAGGCGCTGGGGAGGCGGTGCAAGCCTTCTCCCATTCCGGCGATTGCGTGTACTGGCAGGCTGAGCCGTCCCGGCCATGGCTGGAGCTGTTCAACGGTTTGGCCCGGTACCGCAAGTTGTTCGACCAGAAAGCCGGCGCGTGACGCGTCACAACCTACTGAGATAAGGAGATTCACCGCATGACAACCCCTGATTTGATCCTGCCCGCCGTCGCCGTCGAAGGTGACGAACTGGTGATCCGCTTCAACATCGACGCGCTGTGCCATTCCGTGACCATGGGCGACAACTGGCCGACCCACGGTGACGGCACGTCGGCCGCAACCATCCTCGATCGGGGCCGCTTGATGCTGGAGCTGGGCGCCGAGCTGCTGCGCGAAGACGAGCAGGGCGCCACGCCGTTGCACCGGCTGTTCGATGACATGGCCCTGGAGGTGATCGAGCAGGGCGGCGAATCCATCGAGCTGCACGAAGACGAGGACGACCAAGCATGAGCGGCCCGGCGAATGTAGATGTGCCGGCGTGGCGTTGTCTGTCGAACCTTCTGGCTCTGGCCGATCGCATGGACAACCCGCCGGCGGTGGATCTGCTCGGCGACGTGCCGGCGGCCACGCCGTTGCGGGCGTTCTGGGTCGGGGAGCATGACGTGTATGCCGCGCACACGCCCGAGCAGGCGCTTGAATTGTGTGAGGGGCATTCGGGGATGCCGGAGACGTTCGACCTCGACGACGTGCGCGAGCTGACCGCCGACGAGCTGGACAAGCCGCTGACCGAAGAGGACGGCACGCCGTGCGGCACCACGCGGCAGATGCTGGCGGACAAGACCGAGCCGGGCGAACTGGTGAGTTTCGAATGATGAGCGAAGCCCTGAATCTACTGGAGGCCCTGTGCCTGCCGCTGCCCATGAAATTGCGCGCGCATGCCTCGTTGTTGTCGATCGCCAATGCCGGCACCTACTCGGCGCTGCGTTACGAACAGGTCAGCGCGGATCAGATGATCGATCAGTGGCGGGCCTTTAAGGACATCACCGGCGCCGAGGCTGACGTGCTGCGCGACGTGTTCGCGCTGGCCATCAAGGCCCGCGACGATCAAGCGCCGGCGCCGGAGGAAGTCGCCCAGGCGCATGCGCGTTGGGTCAGCGGTTTGGCTGAGCAACTGGCGAAGTTCACCACGCTGCCCACGCTGCTGCAGGTGTTCATGCACCTAGGGTTTGTCGAGAATCTGCTGGCCCGCGTGGCCGGAATGGGGCTGGCCGCCGAGGTGGTGGCCGCGCATCGGCAACAACTGATCGAGGCGGCCGGCGCGGCGCGGCGGCGGTTGATTCCGCGCTGGCAAGAGGCGGTGCCGCTGTTTGGTGCCGAGTTCTTTGCCGTGACCGAGCGTGAGCTGGCGACGCTGCCGGCGAGCGCACAAGGCGGTGCGTTATGAGTAACGCGATCGCCGGCGTGACCCTGCCGGCCAGTGTGGTGCGAATGGTCCGGGCGATGCTCGACAATCTCGGCCGGTCGTCGACGTCGGCGATGGTAGCCTTGCGTATGGCTGAGCTGTACGGCGTGCTGAGAACGCTGGAATGCTTGCAGCGTCTGAATGCGGCAAATGCCGGGCGCGTGTATGCGCACGCGGAAGAGCTGGCCAGACAGCGCGAGCAGGTGCTGGGTGAGGTGGGTTCATGACGTTGCCGATTACGCCGGAATTTGAACAGGATCTGCGCGAGCTGCGCACGCTGTCGCCCGAGGTCGCGGCGCTGGCCGAGCGGATCGCCCAGGCGGTGCGGCCGGAGGCGACCGCCTCGGGCGCGTCGATACTCACCTACGCCCTGTTTGAGCTGATGCACGCGCTGGCCCTTGGCTGGCCGAAGGGTGTGCGCGAGGTCGGTGCGTGGCTGGGGGATCTGCGCGTCCTGGGCGCCTTGACGGCCGAAGAGGTCGAAGGGTTCAGGGTTGAGGTGCGGCGGTTGGGTGGTGCTGAGGGGGCGGTAAAGTGACTGATAAAACCAAAAAACTGACGTTGGCCAGCTCTCAGTCAATGGAGGTTCGGGCAATGAAGTTGGTGGCGGCGATCGACGCGGTGGATTCGGCGGATGATCTGGAGGACGCCGCCTATTACATCAAATGGTTCACCGAAAAGATGGTGAAGGACGGATATCACCCGATCGCCGCTGAAGGCTTTGCCGCGCGAGGCCGCAAAGCCGTGGCTGCTGCCCAAGTGCGTCTCGGTGTGCAGCGTGATGCGCCCGGCCTACCCAAGACCGACGCCGGTGCGATCGATGCCGGCTATTTCAAAACCAGACTCAAGGGGATGATCGCCGTATTGTCCAACTACAGCTCGGCTGAGCTGGCCCGCGAGTGCGCCCGCCTGGCGCGTCGTGCGGATCCGCGTGTGTTGCAAGAGGACGAGTTTCAATAGCGGTGTGTTGGGTGTGGCGACGTTACGGTAACGCGGCGGCCATCTGGTAGGCTGCCGCGAATGTTGAGCGGGTTGATTAAGCGAGGGGTGAGCGTGACTTTTCCGTATGTGGGGCCGGCGGTGTTGAGGTTCGCCCAGGCGGACGCGATCGAGCGCGAGGCGTCGGTGAGCGTTACGCTGGTCGAGACAATGCCCGGGCTGTTTGAGTTGAGTTTTCCGTACGAGCTGCCCGAGTCACGCGGTGCTGGCCGTGTGTTGGTGGTTCTTCCTGATGGGCAGGCGCTGGGCGGTGAGGTGGGTTATCTGTCGGTGTCGTCACTGACCTTTCGCCGTGATCGCGTGGGGGCGGCATGAAGCGCAAAGGCTACGACGAAGGCCAGTTGCTGGATCTGGTCAGAAATGGCGCGGTGCGCGAGGCTAAGGCCAGTAAGTACGGCGAGCGCTGGGCGTTCTATTTCCGCCTGGGTGGGCCGGGTTCGAACTGGCTGGCCGTGCGCTCGCAGCGTGAGCCGGTGCGCACCTGGGCGAGTCTGGACACGTTGGCCAAGTTTGCCGACGCAATAGGCTTGCGGTTGTTTTCCGTCGAGCAGTGACGTTTCACGCTGGTGTTAAAAGCCTCGCCAAGTGCGGGGTTTTTTATTTCCTGATCAACCTTCTTCAATTGACATACGGTTTGTTATCGCTACCATATACATACGTTTTTAATATTAAAAAAGTATGAGGTGGGCGGATGGCTGTAATGGTTGTGGGGAATACAAAGGGTGGCGTCGGGAAAACCACGACGGTCATCAATATTGCGGCCGATCGGGCGCGTGCAGGTCGTCGCGTGTTGGTTGTGGATGGTGATCGTCAAGCGACGGCGCAAAAGGCAATAGCCATACGCGACAGCGTGGGGTTGCTGCCGGCAATCGCCTGCGCGACTTACGCCGATGGTCCGGTCTTGCGCTCCCAGGTGCTGACGCAGATGGATCTCTATGACGATATCATCATTGATGCTGGTGGGCGGGACTCCACGGCTTTGCGGGCGGCTATGTCGCTTGCGGATGTGCTGCTGATCCCATTTGAGCCGCGCAGCTTTGAGGTGTGGGCTTTGGAGGACATCGCAGTGTTGGTGGATGAAGTGCGCAGCGTGCGTGAAGGGTTGAGGGTGTGTGCGTTCCTTAATAAGGCGGAACCCGGCGTGATGTCTGCGGATAACCGGGCGGCGGGGGATGCTTTGGCTGCGTATCCACAAATTGAGTATCTGTCGCAAAAGCTGGTAACGCGCAAGGCGTATTCCAATGCGGCGGGTATGGGGATGTCGGTGTCCGAGGTGAAGGACAAGGATCCGAAGGCAGTTGTTGAGTTAAAGAAGCTTATTGCTGCTGTGTTTTGATATACAATTAATCTTTTTTTAATATTGGAATAAGTGATTATGATTTCTTCGCCACCGAAAGCTAAAGAAAGTACGGTCGCCGATAAGGGCATTGAAAGCTTTATTCAGGCTGCGCCCGACGCAGTGGTGAAGGGGCCGGGTGTGAAGATGGGCAAGAAGGTGCAGATCAGTCTCACAATCGACCCTGTGCAATTGCAGCGTGTTGACGACTTGGCGAAAGAGCTGAGCATGGGGCGTGCAGGCCTGATCAATATGGCGATCAATAACATGCTAGAAAATGGAGTGAGTTTGAGCCTCAAGGGCTGATGTCTTAAAACGGCGCATCGATTAATAATTGGTTAATAATATTTAAACAATATTAAAAAGGCATTATTAGAACATCGATTTGATGGGCTAATAATGCCTTTTTTGTGCTTGTCACTCGGTGTCTTGCTCAGGCGGCGACGCCTGCCATCTGGAAACATTCGGCCAGTTTGTGGCTTTCGTAATGGTCGCCCGAGCCGCTTGCTGCGCGGCTGACACTTGTGCGAGCCAGTCGCGAGGCTGGGACGGTTCGGCTGTTGCGGCGGGTTTGGTTTCGGTTTCCATCGTCGGTGTGTTCGGTTGCACATAGCACCGATAGCAGCAGGCAAAGCGCGCGCGGGACGAGAACGCCCAGGGTGAATGCCCGGGAAATCATGTGTGGGTGAGTCTTGGCGCCAAGCTTGGCCTTGATGCTTCGCTCGATCAGGCGAAAGCTATTGCTGTCGGCACCGATCACGGCGCCGATGGTGTTGGGGGTTTCTCCGTCGGCTAGGCCGACCAGTACGCGTAACTCGGCGAGAGAGAGAGCCTGACCGGGCATCCCGATAACATCTTCGCCCTGAATTTCCTTTTCAGCGTACATCGTGTGTTTCCTTAACCCCGTGGGTGATTAGGCGGCTATTTGGGCTTTGAGCTGACCGGTAACTTCGGCCAGATTTTGGAGGCCGAGGCGTAGCTCTGCGGCCAGATCAAGGATCATTTGTAGGGCTTCGTCGTGGTCGCCGGTGTCGATAGCGCGTGCGGCGATGGCTTCAATGCCGCCGGCAGTGGCTGCTTTTCGGTTAACGGTGATGCAAATAAGGCGCTGGGTGTCTTCGGTGAATAGGACGACGCCAGTGCCACTGCCAAGCGAAAGGGCAGTGAAGGATGGGGGGAGGGTGGTCAAAGATCCTGTTGTCATTTCAGATTACTACCTTGCATTCTGTTGTTTACAGTTAAATTGTAAATCGTGAGTAAAACATGCCCTAAAATGGTGCGTTTTGTCGGGTTTGGCTGTGGCGATCGGTCGCGGCCGGGCCTCAGTGGATCCAAGTGCGCAACTATAGAGGTCGCCGCGAGTGATGGCAAAAGGCAATTAACACAAGGGTTTGAACGGTTTGTTCGGGTGTCTCACGAGGTTTACAAAGCGAAAAAGCGAGCTTAACGGAACTTTTGCGGAATTACTGTTTTGAACAGTTTAACTGTAAATGAATGGCACAGCAAAGCCCCTTGAGCGGGGCGTTTATTAGCGTAAATGAGCGATTATGCGAACGCGGCCTAGGATGTGAAGGCTTTGCAATTCTTCTGGTGTCAGCGGCTGGTCGGGGTAGCGATCGCCGCGCTCGGCCTGGATCAGATAATCGCCTTGCAGTGTCTGGCGAATCCAGCGCAGCCATAAGCGGCCCTTGACCATGATGGCAAAGATGTCGTTACGCGTAACGGTCGTCTCGCTAAGATCGATTACCGCGCGGTCGCCTTCTTCAATGAGGCCGGCCATGGCGTCGTCGGGAGCAACGACCAGAAGCATGTTTTTCTTGTTGAGCTTGATGCTTTCAAGAAAGTGCATGTGAAAGGCTAGCGCGTTGTCACCAATCTTGATCAGTCCGCTATCGCTTGTGATGGTCGATATCGTTGGCACGGCATAATTGCGTGTCTCTGGCGCGGTGCCATCATCATTGGTCAGGCCTGCTATATAGGCCGGCGGCTTGTCTAAGATTTGGCCTAGTGCAAATAGCATCTCTAAGGGTGGGATGTTGATACCGAGTTCCCAATTCCCATACCGCGAGGCGATCACTTTTTTGCCCGTGAGTTTTGTCAGCGCGGCGCCGCATTCGGCGAAAGTCCATCCCTTGTGTGTTCGGGCCGCCTTCAGACGTTTCTTGATGGTCTCTTTGATGTCAAACATTGGCGTCTCTGTAGGAATCATTCCAGTCGGCAAATATACAGCCAAAGTGTAAAAAACACTAAAAAGAACTTGTGTTTGGTAACTAGGCTGTCCAATATAAACAGCAAATCTGTTTAAAACGGAATTACTGTGGAACTGAACGCCTGGATTGATAGCCTTGCGCCCATTGCCGCTTCTCAAGTGGCCGCCGAGCTGCTGGGCGTTAAGCGCCGTACGGTCGATTCATGGCGTCGTTTTGAGGCGCCGCCGTCTTTTCAGGCAGCGTTGAATATCGTGATAGTGACGCGCGGGGTGGTCGATTTTAACGGCATCTACACCCCGTTTTGGCGAGCGCTCAAGGACGGGAAAGCCAAGTTTTCGCTTCCTGGACAAGACTTGGACTTCAAGGAATGACCTCGACAAATTTTCCTGTGGGGCTGTCAGAACTGGTAATCGGTCGCAAGATTGAACAACGTTTTGGCCTGCTGGGTCTCGGGCGTCTGCTGAAACTGGTTGAGCTGATCAAGGATCGGGCTGACGCCTCGGCGCCGGTGGCTGTGATTGCGTGGGGTGACTTTTTGGCCGCCTTGCATTGCGATCAAGAGGCTGCCGGTGACTTCCTGAGTTATTGCGAGCATGCGCGGGTGCTGGATCGCGGCAACGATGACGGCCGCCTGCGCATCACTTTGGTGGGGGAGCTGGCCGCGCGGCTCGCTCCCCCCGTCTCTGTCACGGCTACCGCGCCGGGTCGTCAGCTATTTGACACCGAAAAGCAATGGGCGGAATGGTTTAAAGCCGAACTGACTTGCCCGCCTTATCTGGCCAATGACCCTGTCACTCGCCAACTGTTCCGCCGCTGGTGTGCCACCAACGTCACCACGGACGAAGTAGAAGCCGCCACCGAGCGCGCAATTAAAGCAGGCGAAGCGCCACACCCGGCCGTCCTGCATGACCATCTGAAGGCCCTGCGGGTCGACAAACTTCGCGCACTCGCTTGAGGGCGCAGCAAGGGGAATGCTTTGTTTCTGATCGCTCTGACTGGTGGTGAAATTACCGACCGCGAACAAATCGCCGATCGTCTGGTGGGGGCTGGTAAGGCTCGCTTGGCCGGTTATGCGCTTAATCCTCCTATGCGGCGTGGGGTCAAGCCTCTGGCTCGCAAGCTGCCGCCAATGAATGGCGTTGCGCGTGCTGCGACGCTGGCTCAAGTGATTGATGGGTTGGAGTGCAAGCCGGCGGCCGCCGGCGGGCTGGTGATCGTCCATTGTCTGACGCTGGAAGAGTCCGCGCTGATCCGTGAAAACGGCGGCGAGGTCTGGCACGTCTATGGGGCGGCCCCTTCGGCATTGGTCCCTATTCGTCGTGCCGATCGCATGGTAACCCCGCGCGGCGCGAGCTTTGGTCATGTCCTTGAGCCGCTTGAGGCGCTATCGGAATACCTGCTAGCCATGGGGCAGGCTGCGCGATCGTCCAGGGTTCGGGCCAGTGCGTGAGCTAAGCCGGGCACTGCCGGCCTTTGCTTATGGTGACCCCGCCAAAATTATCGAGGTGCAGCAGATCCGCCAAGGCGGGTGTTCGCTGTGCGTGCGTTCCGAGGTGGTGCTGGGGGTCCGAATGTGCCTCAGTGGGTTGAAGTTCCCGGTCTGCCGGAGTGATGCCAGAAAGGGCCATAAGCTGACGCCTGAAGCCGGCGGCTAGGGGGTGATATGGCGAGGGGAAGGCATAAGCAGGGAGCGGCGACGTACGAGCTTTGGGCGCGCTGGTGTGAGTCCGGCGGGGCAATTAGCGCGGGTCGCTCGATGCTGGCCAAGCTGATCGACAACAAGGGCGAACTCTTCTTTGGCGGTGCTGCTGGCTCAGTCGAGCCGGCAGACTGCATAGAGGCGCGAATTGAGTCCTGTGTAGTGGCCTTGGCTGCGTCTAGCCCCATGTGTGCCGACGTCTTGCGGTTGGAATATGACGCCGGTTGGTGGCGGGTTACCGAGCGGCGCGGCATCAAGGACTATGATCCGCGAGGGGTGGGCCAGTTCGAAAAGGCCGCGGCGCTCGGGATCAGTTTTGCCACCTATAAGCGGCGCCTGTCTGAGGCGCGCGACACCATCGAAAATCAGTTGGGGCCACGATGAATTTTCATTCTCTGTTTGCCGGGTTTCATGGGGCTGACCCTTATGTCGTAGGGGCTGCCCTGGGCTTTTCCATTCATATCGAGACGTCGCTGGGTGCTTTGCCAGTCTCGCTCAGTCCTGCGCAGCGCTCGCGCATGGATCACGGCGGTGATCTGGTCGGTTTCCAGTACGCCGGTGGCTGGCAGGCGCCGGGCGCGCATTGCCTGATGTTCGCCAAGCCGCTGACCCCTGTGGCCGCGAGGTTGTGGCAGGCCGGTCTGCCCGTATAACCCGTTACGGCTGACGCGCAAGGCGTCGGCTCTGCTGCTCCCGATCCAATCCATCCATTCCCGGGCATTGCTGCGCCTTTGGCCTTGCTTTGCCTGAAGAAAGACAACGCCGCCCGCCGGCATGGCCGTGGGCACCATTGAGGCCTGCGCCATGGCAACACTCACGCTTCCTATCTCTGACGCGGTGATCAAGCGGCACGCCGAAGATCCGCGCGTCCATGAACTGAACGACCCCCGACACCCGCTGCGCTTTCGTTACCGTAACGACCGAACCAAAGGCAGTTGGCATCTGGTGCGCTACGACAACGGCCCGGTGTGGCGTAAGGCGGCGAACTGGCCCGACGTGCCGGCGCGACTGATGATCGACAGCGTGCCCGAGGTGCTGGCCCGGCTGATGACTAACCCGAAGGCGGTGGCCACTGTTGATGGCTGGGAGCGTGTTGGCCAGGTCCTTGACTGGTACGTCGAGCGACTGAAGGCGGACCGGGCGTTATCCAGTGAGCGCCGGGCGTCCTCGATGTCGGCAATCACCCGCCAGTTGCTGCCCGCCCTGGGCGACTTGGCGCTGTGCAAACTCAATCCCGACACCCTCGATCGCCATTTGATTTGGCACATGCAGGCGGAATACAGCTTGGGCTACGTCAAATCGACCTTGGACGTGCTGAAAGTGGTGTTCGGTCGTGCGCTGACCCTGAAGAAGATCACCGTCAACCCCATGGCCGGGGTGACCTTCGGCAACTTCACCAAAGCCAAAATCAGGCCCAAGGGTGCGCGGTTGCGTCACGTCGACGTCGTGGATCTGCTGGCTGCATGGGCTGAGGCGTTTGCGTCCGATCCGGCCGGGGTGACGCTGATGGTGTTGATGCTGACCCATGCCACGCGCATCACCGAAACCCGTTTGATCAAATGGAAAAACATCCATCTGCAGGCGGGGGAGTGGTTCATTCCGGCCGCTGACACCAAATCAAAACGCGACCATGTGTTGCCGCTGACTCCGCAAGCCGTGGCCTTTCTGGAGCGTTACCGAGACACCCAAAAGGCGAGGGGGTACAGCGGGGCGTATGTGTTCCCGTCGACCACGCGCACCGGCCGGCCCATGTCGCGCAGTCAGGCCTTCGCCGTGTTCACCCGTTACGGCGCCGGCGAATGGACCAGTCACGACCTGCGCAAACTCGCGCCTTCTATATGGGCAAACCTTGGCGTGGATCCGCTGATTGCCAAGCTGCTGCTCAACCACGCGACCAGTGATCTGGAGCGCACCTACTTCCAAGCCCTCGGCGAACAGGTCAAGCGCAACGCCCTGGAGCGGTGGCACGCATGGCTCGACGCGCAAGGTTTTGACGCGTTGCAGGACAAGACAGGAGCAAGACGCGCGGTTAAGCCGATCGCCGTAGACCCCTCGGGCTGGCTGGCCTGAGCCGTACAACCCAAATTAATCATATAAGAGGATTTTAAACATGACTGACGTGCCGACGTTGCCAGCGGTGGTGGGGGGCTTGGACGTGGCGACCGATCGCGTCGAAGGCCCGTTGATTGATCTTGTGACGCGTCACAGCGCTGAGGAAAGCGGCGAGAGTGCGGCGGCGCAGCGCAAGCGGGAGCAGCGAGAACGCGACGCGGCGGCCGGGGTTGTGGAGTTACGCGCCAGAATTGGGCCGATCGAGGCGGCGCAATTGGCTGAGGCCCTTGTATTCCGGGCCTCTGGAGCCGAACCGTATACCGCAACCGAATATGTGTTGACGCTGATCCGTCGTGACGCGGATTTGATCAAACAGCAGCGTGGAGTTGTTGAAAGCAAAAGCTGCGCACACTGCCGAAAGCCTTTGCCACGGGGCTGCGGCGGGGTTTGGGCTGGGGAATTGCCGTGCGTTTTGCCGCAACTTGAACGGGCGTTGTGGCTGTGATTGATGTCAAAAATCGCAGGGTTGACAGGTTTGGCCAAAAACAGGATTACTGTTTTTTACAGGTAACGTGTTTACAGGCGTGAGCTTTTCCCCTACTCTTTGCTGCATCGTGGTGTTTTTGCGCACACGGCGACCCATCTGCTGACATCCCTTTAGCCCCCGGCCCACACAGGTCGGGGGTTTTTTTATGCCTATTCCCCGTGATTCGGGAGAAAAAACGAGATGCCGAACATGCCCCCAGAAAAAGACCCGACTTTCTGGGTCATTGTTGCTGCTGCACTCAAGGATCACGGCTTGGCCGGCTTGCTGGCCTTCGTCCTGAGTTATCTGCGGATTCTCTACGAAGCCAAAGAACCGCGCTGGGATCGCCAGTTGCTGGAGGCCGCGCTGGGCGGCGTTCTGGTGTTCCTGGTCGGTATCGGCGCTGAGAAAGCCGGTTTGGGTGGTGGCTGGTCTTATGGCGTCGGTGGCGTGGTCGGTGTCCTCGGCGTTGAGCAGGTGCGCCTGTTCGCCCGGCGCTGGGCCGAGCGCAAGGCGGAATCGCTGTGAAGCGCCGGCCGCTGGTGACGGTGATGGTTGTTCTGCTGGCTTACGCCTTGTCGGGACATTTTGAGTGTCGAGAGTCTGCCGCTTGTAACGTGCCGGCCGTTACGCATAACGAGGCTTACCAGTGAGTAAGCCGCCGCCACCGGTGCCGCCGCCAATGCGGACGGCGCCGTGTGTTCCGCAATGGTTCGCTTTGTTGTTTCAGGTTCTGGTGCCAATGCTGATTGGTGCCTTCAGTGCGTTGCATATGGTCGGTTACTGGAAGGGGGGGATGCCGCTATGAAGTAAGCGTGAGGCCTTCTCGGCCGTACAGAGACGAACGAATCCCTTCGAAACAAACGGCGCCGAGGCGCTGGGGATCGCTTGGCCCGACGAGAGAATATCGAGCCCGGAGCGCGTCAGTAGCTACTGACCCCGAAAGCGGCCCTATGTGCCTATCTAGAACGGTCTGTGAGCGCAGACGCCGGAGACGTAACCGGCTCAATTTCAAGGAGGCTGAATGTTCAAGGTCGGTTTCGAGCTGGATTCAGCTTCTGCCCTGTTGCAGTTGGACGATATCGAGCGTCGGCAGATCCCGTTCGCCCAGGTATTGACCGCGACCCGGCTGGCCCAGCGGGTCAAGAAAGGCGTGCTGCCGGTGATGAAGGCCCGACTAGATCGGCCGACACCGACCACGCTGAACAGCCTGTTCACGAAAGCGGCCACCATGTCGGGCAAGCCGGCCGAGGTCTATTTTAAGGATTCGTGGGCCTCTGGCATTCCTGCTGACGTTTACCTTCAGCAGGCGGTAACCGGCGGCCTGCGTCCGCATAAGCGTTTTGAAAAGGCGCTGATCGCTCGCGGCGTCATGCAAGCCAACGAATACGCGGTGCCTACTGCGCCATTCATGAACCAGTACGGAAACGTGTCGCGCGGCACCATGACCAAGATCCTGTCAGGCATGGGGGCTGCGTCATTGCGTGCGGGGTATCAGGCCAACGCCACGAACAGCCGTCGAAGCAAGGCCAAGGGCAACGCCCATCGCTATTTCTCTGCTGAGGTCGACGGTACGCGCGGCGTGTGGGAACGCGTGTCGATGGGCATGGGTGATGCGGTTCGCCCGGTCTTTGTCTTCAGTGCCTCGGCCCCGCGTTACCGCACCATTTTCCCGTTCTTCAAGATCGGCGAGAACATCGTGAAGGCGAACCACGCGGCCGAGTTCGCCCAGGCATTCGCCGATGCCAAGGCGACGGCGCGCTGATCCGGGGGCAGGGGCGCGAAAGGGTGACGAATGGTCGCCTTTCGTGCCCTTTTCGCTTGACAGGGGCGGGGGGAGCAAATCCAAAAGGTACTCCCGGACCCCACCCCCCATTGGGGGTAATTCGGGCCCCGCTGCTTCGCTACATATGACCCTTTTTTGGATTGAGGTTGTTGTTTAGATCATGAAAACGAATTCCATTGCTCAGCAGCCGGGGTGGCTGAACAAGTCGCGCATGGCGGCGAGCCTCGGAATTACCGTGCAGGCCTTTGATAAATGGAAGGTTGAGCCGGTGCAGCGCATTGGCCGCGAGGCGTTTTTCGATGCCAAGTCGGTGTTGGCAAATCGGCTCAAGCATCAGGGCGCGAAAGAACAACCGGTCGACGATGACGGTAACCCGATCGATCCGCTCATTGAGTACAAGCAGGCACAGCAGAAATTGCGCCTGACAACCGAGCAAGCCGACGGGCAAGCGATGCGAAATCAGGTCAAGGCAAAAAAGCTGGTGCCGGTTGATTTTGCCGTGTTCGCCCTGGGCAAGTTGAGCGCAATGCTCGGCTCAACCCTCGACACCGTGCATGCCAAGGTCAAGCGCAAATGCCCGGACATCGAACCGCGACACCTTGAGGCTATCCAGCGCGAAGTCGCCATAGCGCGAAACGACGCCGTCAAGTTGGCGGACAAACTGCCGGAGTTACTTGATGAGTTCGTCGATTCCTTGGATGAGGGCGCTGATTGAGAGTGTCCGCAAGGGGCTGGAAGGGCTTTACAAAGAGCCGCCGCTGACCGCGACGGAATGGGCAGACAAACACTTTTATCTGTCGTCCGAATCGTCCTACCAAGAGGGCAAGTGGACCACCGCCCCGTTTCAAGTCGCGATCTTGAACGCGATGGGCAACGACCTGATCCGTGAAGTCAACGTGCTGAAGTCGGCCCGGGTCGGTTATACGAAAATGCTGGTAGCCAACATGGGCTACAAGATCCAGCACAAGAAACGCAACGTCCTGACATGGTGCCCGACTGACGGGGATGCTGACGGGATGATGAAGCGGCACATCGAAACGATGATCCGCGACGTACCGGTGGTGAAGGCCTTGGCGCCTTGGCTCGGCGTGAAGCATCGAGATAACACGCTCGATGAAAAGCGTTTCGATAACGCGAAAATGTTGTGGTGCTTGGGCGGAACGGCGGCGAAGAATTACCGCGAGAAAAGCCCGGACGAAGTGATCTACGACGAGCTGTCGAAGTTCGACGCGGACATTGAAGGCGAGGGCGCCCCGACCGTCTTGGGCGACAAGCGTCTGGAAGGCGCCACGTTCAAGAAGTCGATTCGCGGATCCACCCCGACGACCATTGTGCCCGCTGCTGAAGGCGAGGAAACGACGGGCGAGGGCTGTCAGATCACGCGGGCGGCAGATGATTCCCCGCACCTGCTGCGCTTCAACATCAAGTGCCCGCATTGCCAGACGGAACAGCATCTGAAGTGGGGCGACCCCGAAACGCCGTTCGGCATCAAGTGGCTGCTCAATGACCTCAAGCAGGTCGAAAAGGCGTGGTACGCGTGCGAGTCAGGACACGGTTGCACGTTCGAATATCACGAAATGATCGCGGCGTCGGCAAGTGGTCGCTACATCTGTGAGCGATCCGGGATCTGGACGCGTGACGGCATGGAATGGTTTACCAGTGCGGACAAGTCCATGCAGGCGCCGCGATCGGTGACGTTCCATATCTGGACGGTGTATTCCGAGTTTGTCACCTGGGCGGAAGTCGTCAGCGAGTGGATCAAGGTCAAGAAGGACCGGGGCAAGCTCAAGACCTTTATCAACACCACGTTGGGCGAGGCTTGGGAGGAAGATCAGGGCGAGCAGTTGGAATGGCAGCAGCTACAGGCGCGCCGCGAGGTATACGCCGAGGTGCCGCCGTGGGTGGTCGCCATCTTTGGCGGCATCGACACGCAGGACGATCGTTACGAGGGTCGGTTTTGGGGGTTCGGTGCTGGTGAGGAGGCCTGGTTAATTCACAAGTTCATCCTGACGGGTGATCCGGCCAGCGTCGAGCTGCGCAAGAAGGTCGGGCTTGAGCTGAAAAAGCGATTCAAGCGTGAGGACGGAACAGTCCTCACGCTTGAACGAGCCTGCTGGGACCAAGGCGGGCACTACTCGGACGAAGTGCGAGAGGAAAGTATCAAGCACGGCGTTAACTGGATCATTCCGGTTTTCGGTGCGTCGACCTACGGCAAGCCGATCGCGACGTGGCCCCGCACTAAAACCAAGGTCAAAGGCGGCCGTGTGTATCTGGTCGAGGTCGGGACGGATAACGCGAAAGAGCTGATTTATAACCGTCTGACTATTCAGCCGGACACCTCAGGCGCTCGCGTTCCAGGGTGCGTTCATTTGCCAGCAAACGACCTGTTGTGCGGTGAGGACGAATTACGACAACTCACGGCCGAGAGGCGCAAGTGGGTGATCGTCAAGCATCGGCGCGTGCAGCGCTGGGACGCCGGCGGTCGCCGCAACGAAGCGCTTGATTGCTTTGTGTATGCGCTCGCCGCGTTACGCATAACGCAGCAGCGGTTCGGTATGAACCTCGATTTACTCGCGCAGCAGTTGCCGTCCGGCATCTGGCATGTGCCGGACGTTTCCAGTCCTCAAGATCAGGCGCCCGAAACGGAGCCGGTGCCGATTGTGGCGCCGGTTTCCGTCGGCGTGCCCGAACCATCACCAGCGCCGCCCCGAGAACCAGAGGTGTGGCTCGAAACGGAGAACAACGGATGGCTATAAGCGCGCAAGAGATGCTGGATAAGTATCTGGAGGCGGAAGCGGCGATTTTGCTGGGCAAGACCATCATTTTTAATGGTCGAACTCAGACGATGGCCGAGCTGCCGCAAATCCAAGCCGGGCGGCGCGAGTGGGAACGCAAGGTTAACGCCCAGCGTAACGCCGCACAGGGTAGCCCGGGTTATTCCCTGGCTACGTTTCTTTGAACGCCTTGGACCGCCTGATTGCGGCGGTAAGCCCTGCCGCCGGGCTTAAGCGTCTAGCGGCGCGCAGCGGCATTCAGGCTTTTGAGGCGGCCAAGATCACCCGCACGCACAAAGCGGCACGTCAAACCCGGAGCGCTGACAGTTCGCTTCAGCAAGACGCCGAATCATTGCGGGGGCAGTCCCGCAAGTTGGACGAGGACCACGATCTGGTCACCGGCATTTTTGACCGGCTGGAAGAGCGTGTGGTGGGCGGTGCGGGAATTGCGGTTGAGCCGCTGCCGCTCGATCACGCGGGAAACATTCATTTGGGGTTCGCGGCGCAAATCAAGGATGCGTGGGCCGAGTGGTCGCTGCGGCCGGAAACCTCGGGCGAGTTGAGCCGGGCGCAGATGGAACGGCTGGTGTGCCGTACATGGTTGCGCGACGGTGAGGCGCTGGCTCAGTTGCTGATGGGCACGGTGCCGAACTTCAAGCATCTGCACGCGGTTCCGTTCTCCCTGGAGCTGCTGGAGCCGGATTATTTGCCCTGGAACTACAACGATGAAGCGAAGGGCATTTGTCAGGGCATCACCCGGGACGCTTGGCGGCGGGTCAAGGGCTACAACCTGCTGAAGCGACACCCGGGCAGTGTCTTGGGTTTCAGCATGTCCACGGATACCAAGTTCGTGCCGGCCGAGCAGATGTTGCACATCGCTTACCGCAAGCGCTTGGGGCAGAACCGAGGACAGCCGCTGTTGCATGCCGTGCTGACGCGGCTGGCGGACATCAAGGATTACGAGGAAAGCGAGCGTGTTGCCGCGCGGATCAGTGCTGCCCTGGCGATGTTCATCAAAAAGGGTTCCACGGATGACTATGTCGTGGCTCCCACAACCGCTGGCAAGGACGGTCAGGCCACCGGCGCCCGGAGTATTCCGATCGCTCCGGGCATGGTGTTTGACGGGCTGCTGCCCGGCGAAGACGTGGGGATGATCGAAAGCAACCGGCCAAGCCAGTTTGTCGAGAGTTTCCGTAACGGCCAGTTGCGTGCGGTTTCGGCCGGTACCCGTATCGGCTATTCGACCGCGACGCGCAGCTATGACGGCACGTATTCCGCGCAGCGTCAGGAGTTGGTCGAGTCACAACTGGGCTACGACCTGCTGCAACGTGAATTCATCGACTACTGGTCGCGCAAGGTTTACCGGACGTTTATCCAGATGGGCTTGCTCAGTGGCGTGTTGAAGCCACCGGGTGACGTGAACATGGATTCGGTTTTCAGCGCGGTTTATCAGGGGCCGGTGATGCCTTGGATCAACCCGGTGCATGAAGCGAATGCGTGGGAAGCGCTCGTTAAGGCCGGTTATGCAGATGAAGCCGAAGTGGTGCGGGCGCGGGGACGCAACCCGCAAGAGCTTAAGCGCTCTCGCGAATCTGAAATTGCCAACAACCGGGCAAAGGGACTGGTTTTCAGTTCGGACGCCTATCACCAGTTCTACGGGAAGACGACTATCAATGCAGACCTTTCAGGCACGAAAAAACAAACGTAAACGGCCGCTGATGATGCCTCGGGCGTCGGTGGCTGCATCGGTAACCGCGGTAATTTCCGCCGCGAATCAGCCAGTTGAAAGCTGGTATTCGATGCGGGCCATGGCGCGCGGTAGCGTCGAGATTCTGCTTTACGACGAGATTGGCGCGTGGGGCATTAGTGCCAAGCAGTTCGCGCAAGATCTGGCGGCCTGCGGTGACGTGTCACAAATCAACTTGCGCATTCACTCGCCCGGCGGCGACGTGTTCGCCGGCATGGCGATTTACAACACGCTCAAGGCGCATCCCGCGCGGCTGGACGTGTACATCGACGGTTTGGCCGCGTCGATGGCCAGCGTGATCGCAATGGCCGGTGACAAGGTGTACATGCCCACCAACGCGATGATGATGATCCACAAGCCTTGGGGCGCTCAGGGCGGGGATGCTGACGCGATGCGCCAATATGCCGACCTGCTCGACAAGGTCGAGGGCACGTTGGTACAGGCGTATGCCAGCAAGACCGGGAAAACCCCGGAAGAAATTCATGCGCTGCTTAAGGCAGAAACGTGGATGGATGGCAGCGAGGCGGTGGCAGCCGGTTTCGCTGATCAGTTGATTGACCCCCTGGTGGCTGCCGCACAACTCAATTCAAAACGCATGCAGGAGTTTGAACACATGCCGGCAGCAGCCTTTAACAACCTGATGAACCCGCGTAACCAAGTGCCGGCCCCGGCACCTGCCCCCGCGCCTGCACCGAACAACGCCGCGACCACTGAGCAGATCCGCGCTCAGATTATCGCCGAGGAAAACGATCGCCGTACCGGTATCACCAATGCTTTCGGTGGCTTTGCTTCCGGCCACCCTGAGCTGCTGGCGGCCTGCATCGGTGACATGGGCTGCACCGTTGAAAGTGCCCGGGCGCAACTGCTGGCCAAGCTGGGCGAGCAGACAACCCCGTCTAATCTGCCGGGCCTGCACGGCCATATTTCCAACGGCAATCTGGTCGGTGATTCGGTGCGCGCCTCGCTGGAGGCGCGAATTGGTATCGCCGAAATTGAGGCCAGCAACGGTCTCAATCACATGCGCCTGAACGAGCTGGCCCGGGCCTCGCTGACCGAGCGCGGCATTCTCGTGGCAACCCTGAACCCGATGCAGATGGTCGGGCTGGCCTTCACTCACGGCTCTAGCGACTTCGGGCAGATCCTGCTCGACATCGCCGGTAAATCGGTTCTGTCGGGCTGGGAAGAGGCGCCGGAGACGTTCCAACTCTGGACGAAGAAAGGCCAGTTGAGCGACTTCAAAACGTCGTCGCGTGTTGGCCTGGGCGAGTTCCCGAGCTTGCGTGAAGTGCGCCCAGGAGCGGAATACAAGCACATCACCCTGAGCGATCGCGGCGAGCCGATCACGCTGGCCACCTACGGCGAACTGTTCTCGATCACCCGTCAGGCGATCATCAACGATGATTTGTCGCTGTTGAGCGACGTGCCTTACAAGATGGGTCAAGCGGCGCGCGCGACCATCGGTGATCTGGTTTATGCGGTGCTGACCAGTCCGCCAAAAATGCGCGACGGCAAGTCGTTGTTTGATGCGTCGCGCAAGAACAACGCGGCCGGCCCGGGATCCGAACTGTCCATTGCCAGCCTGATCGCCGGCAAGACCGCTATGGCCTCGCAAAAAACGCAGGTCGAGGGCGGCAAAGCGCGCACTCTGAACATTCGCCCGGCCTACGTGCTGACCCCGGTCGCCCTGGAAGATCGCGCTAACCAGTTAATCAACTCGGCGTCGGTGCCGGGCGCTGATGTCAATTCCGGCATCGTCAACCCGATCCGTGGTTTTGCCAAAGTGATTGGTGAACCGCGTCTGGACGACAACTCTGCGTCGCAGTGGTACATGGCGGCCAAGCAAGGCAGCGACACCATTGAAGTCGCGTACCTCAACGGCATCGACACCCCGTATGTCGAGCAGCAGAACGGCTTTACCGTGGACGGTGTGGCGAGCAAGGTTCGCATTGACGCCGGTGTGGCACCGGTCGACTTCCGTGGTCTGTACAGCGCCGCCGGGAAGTAATTCCGATAACCCTGAGAACCCCGCCGAGTGCGGGGTTTGTTGTTTCTGCGTTCTGGAGATTTGAACGATGGCTAAGAATTATCAAGGCGTTGGCATGCAGCGCACTTTCGTATCGCCTACGGGCGGCACTGCCGCCGGCGTGCCGGTGGTGATCAATGCGCTGGTCGCGGTCCCGCTGGAGGATACCGTGAAGGGTCAGCCCTTTACTGGTGTGCTGGGCGGGTCCTGGGTGTTGCCCGTCACTGGCGCTCTGAAGGCGGGCGTCAAGGTCAGTCTGTTGAGTGGCGGGCTGGTGGCTGATGGTACGGCTGACGCGGTGCCCTTCGGCAAGCTGCTGACAGACGCTGCCGGCGGTTTCGCTGAAGCGTTGCTGATCCAGTGACGGGCGCCGGGCGCTTTCGTGAGCTGGCGGCCCGTATGGACGCCGTGCTGGTCGATCGCTTGGGCGACCCGGTGACGCTGGCCGACGGTCGCCCGATTAAAGGCGCCTTTGCCTCGCCGTTTGTCGGCGCCGAAATCGGCGGTGGCAAGGGCGGGGCGGTGCGCTTGGGTTCGGCGATCAATGCGGACGCGGTGCTGGAGCCGACTCTAACCGTGCGGTTGGTCGACGTGCCTGATATCAAAAAGGGCGACTTTCTTACCATCGATTTGCCGGTCTACTTGGGCGGCGGCCAGTACAAGGTCAGCCGCTTGAAGCCCGACGGTGCCGGCATGGTCGATCTGGTGTTGAGTGTGGGCAATGAGCGAACTGACGACATTACATGAGGCGATGAAAAGCACGATCGCGGCGGCCATGCCTCGGTTCCTGCACGTCGAGCACTTCCCCGAGCTGGGTTCTTTGGTGGAAACGCCGGCACTGCTTTTCGGGGTGACGGACATGACCCTGGGCACCGATCGCGGCGAAGGGAAAACGGCGCTGATCGGCCGTTTTCAGTCATGCATTCTGGTCGACGCAACGCGCAAAAAGGCCTCGCTGCAAGCGTCCATTCTGGCGGCGCAAATGACTTCGATACTGAGTTACCAGTATTGGGGGTTGGACTTCATCACCGGCCCGCCGGAGAACATCCATGCCCAGCCAGAGGCGCCGATGCCAGACCTTGAGCAGTTTGTCATGTGGTCGGTGCAGTGGACGCAGACCTTTGAAATCGGAACGCTTGAATGGCCATGGCCAGACGAGCCGCCGGGTTCGCTGTTGTTTGGCTTCAACGATGACAAGAAGCCGGAGTTTTTCCCGGCAGAGGATCTGCCGTGAGTTATTCCGGGGGGGAGCATGACCGCATGATTGCGGCCATGGTGATGCCCTGTGCGGTCGTGGGGGTTGATCTGGCGGCCGGTGCGGTTCGGGTATCGAATGGCGAGTGGACGAGCGCATGGGTGCGCTGGCACAGCCTCGCGGCCGGCAAGGCGCGGCACTGGCGATCGCCGAGCCTTGGCGAACAAGGGGTTTTGTTTAGCCCCAGCGGGCAGGCCGGCATCGGAACGTTTGTGCCGGGGCTGTATGGCAACGCCGGCGCCCAGCCTGATAACCGCGATCATGTCGAGGTCTGGCGCTTTGATGATGGGGGGGCGCTGGTCTACGACTGGGGGGCAAGCAGCTACACGATCACCGTGCCCAGCGGGACCGTGACAATCAAAGTCGGCGGTACCGAACTAGTCGTTACGGATAACGCCGTGACGGTGAAGTCTGGCACGGTCGACATTGAGGCCACGGTGAACATCAAAGGGCCGGTCAACATCGACGGGCCGTTACACGTAACGGGCAACATCGACGGCGACGCGAACATCATGGCCGCCGGCAATAGCGACAATCACCACAAGCATTGATCAATCAACCATGCAGCCCGCCAAGTTCGGGCTTTTTTGTGTCTGGAGGAAAACCATGGCCAAGGCCACTGCAACCCCCGGCGCTGATGCGTCGACGTCGACGGATCTGCGTTTGACCTTTCGCGATACGGTCTTCACCTCGCGCACGCTGTGCATCCCTGGAACCAATCGCACGCTCGCCGTGGTCAAGGCCTCGGTCGACGTCTCGGCGTCCGATGAGCAGGCTGTGAAGTTCCTGAAAGCCCATCCCGAACTTGAAGCCCAGGAGTAACGCAGATGATCGGAATGGATCGCCAAACCGGCCAGCCCATTACCGGCATCGACAGCGTTATTCAGTCCATCGGCGACATTCTCAGCACCCCGTTGGGCAGTCGCCGGGAGCGGCCCGACTACGGCAGCAAGCTACGCACTTATGTGGACCTGCCGGTTAACGCCGGTTGGATCAGTTCGGTGCAGGCTGAGGCTGCGCGGGCGCTAGGCCGCTGGGAGCCGCGCGTGAAGCTCAAGAGCGTCAAGGTGCTTTCTGTGCTGGGCGGGAAAATCAATTTGGGCGTCGCCGGCGAGTACCTGGGCGACGACTTTCTGGCCGAGGTGAGCGCATGAGTATCTTGGATCTGTCCGCGCTGCCGGCGCCGGACGTGCTGGAGCCGCTGGACTTCGAAGCAACCTATGAAGACAGCTTGAGCATGTTTCGCGCGAGCATGGGCGACAACTGGACGGCCAACCTTGAATCAGATCCGGTGGTCAAGCTGCTGGAAGTCGGGGCCTATAACAAGCTCGGCAACCGTGCCCGGGTCAACGACGGGGCCAAGGCGCTGCTGTTGGCCTACGCGATCAAAAGTGACCTCGATCAGCTTGGCGGCAACGTCAATCTGCCGCGCCTGGTGATTCAGGCCGAGGACCTGACGGCGACGCCGCCAGTGCCCGAAGTGCTGGAAGAGGACGACCCATACCGGGAGCGCATTCAACTGGCTTATGAGGGCCTGACCACGGCGGGGCCGCGTAACAGCTACATCCTGCACACGCGCAACGCCTCGGGTCTGGTGGCCGACGCCTCGGCCGAAAGCCCGAAGCCGTGCCACGTTACGGTAACGGTGCTGAGCGCTGAGGGGAAAGGCGAGGCCAGTGCCGAGCTATTGGACGTTGTCCGGTTGGCTCTGGATGACGAGGACACCCGCCCGGTCGGCGATCGGGTCACGGTGCAAAGCGCCGAAATCGTTGAATACCGGATCGACGCCATCCTGCACATGAGCAGCGCTGGGCCGGAGGGGGACGCCAGTTTGACCGAGGCGAAACGACGCCTTGCCGCGTGGATCAACCCGCGCAAACGGCTGGGGGTTGAGGTGGCGCGCTCGGCTGTGGACGCTCAGCTGCACATTGCCGGCGTTTCCCGGGTCGAGTTGGTGGGCTGGCAGGATCTGGCGCCTACCAAGGCGCAGGCGGCGTGGTGCGCCGGTTACGAAGTGACGATGGCGGGGGCGACATGAAAAGTCTGCTGCCGAGCAATAGCACGCCTCTGGAGCGGGCAATCGAGGCGGCTTTCTACGATCGAACGATTGTCCCGCTGCGCACGCTGTACAACCCCGACACTTGCCCCGTCGAACTGCTCCCGCATCTGGCGTGGGCATGGTCGGTCGATCGCTGGGATTACCGATGGTCAGAGGCGACCAAGCGCGCGGCCATCAAGGCGTCTTTCTACATCCACAAGCACAAGGGCACGATCGGCGCGATACGTCGCGTGGTCGAGCCGCTGGGCTATCTGATCGAAATTGTCGAGTGGTTCAAAACTGTGCCCGAGGGCGTGCCGGGCACCTTCGCACTGAAGATCGGCGTTCTCGATACCGGCATCACCGAAGAAATGTATCAGGAGCTTGAGCGCCTGATTGACGACGCCAAGCCAGTCACCCGGCACATGACCGGGCTGGCGATCAGTCTGGAAACTCAAGGTGACTTGACTGTCGGTGTGACCCTGTACGACGGCGATGAACTGGACATTTTCCCGCCGGAAATGCAGGACATTGAAATCACGGGCAGCTTCGGCGTGGTCGGCCGTGAACACTCCATAGACATCATGGATATCTATTAAATGATTGATGCGAACTCAAAGTTTTTCGCGATCCTGACGGACGTGGGGGCGGCCAAACTGGCGAATGCCAATGTGTTGAGCGTGCCCTGGAACATCACGGAAATGGGCTTGGGCGATGCCAACGACACCGAGCCGCAGCCCAGCGCCAAGCAAACCAAACTGATCAACGAATGGCGCCGCCGTCCGCTGAATCAACTGCGCATCGACCCGGTCAACCCGGCGGTGATTATTGCCGAGCAGGTTATCCCAGCCGACGAGGGCGGGCGCTGGATTCGTGAAGTCGGTCTGTATGACGCTGACGGGGATCTGGTGGCGGTGGCCAACTGCGCGCCAAGATTCAAGCCGGTACTGTCGCAGGGGTCGGGCCGCACGCAAGTTGTGCGGATGAACCTGATTGTTTCCAGCACGGCGCAGATCAGTCTCAAGATTGACCCGTCGGTGGTGCTGGCGACGCGTGAGTATGTCGATTCGCGCATTCTGGAAGAGCTGAGCAAGCTCGACATTAAGCAGTCAGTGCGCGCGGCGACCACGGCGAATATCGCCCTGGTCGGTTTGCAGGTCGTCGACGGTGTTTCGCTGAATGCCGGCGATCGCGTGCTGGTGAAGAATCAGGCGGCCGCCAAGGATAACGGCCCGTATGTGGTGGCTGTGGGTGCCTGGGCGCGCGCCAAGGATGCCGACAACAACGCGAAGGTCACGCCGAATCTGACGGTGGCGGTCGAGGTGGGTGCGACGCAGGCCGACACGATCTGGCAACTGGTGACCGATGGCCCGATTGTCGTGGGCACTACGGCGCTCGCGTTCAAGGACATTACAGACGGCTTTGCCCGGCTGTTGTCGCCAAGCTTTGCAGGCAATCCCACGGCCCCGACGCCGGCGCAATTCGACAGCAGCAAGTCGCTCGCCACGGCGGAGTTTGTAAAGCGTAGTGGTGTCGAGTTCTCTGGCTTCACCACGAACGCCGCGAACTTGGCTCTGGCGGCCATGCACGTCGGTGGCCTTCACAGCTTTTCCGGTGCGGCGCAGATCCAAGCCACTTTGCCGCCGACGGCAGGTGTCGCGCAGGGCGCTACCATTACGCTTGTTTGTGCTGGCAATGGTGGGTTGAAAATTGTCCCGGCCGGTGCTGACGTCGTGTACACCTCGACCGGTGTGGCTGGTCCGCTGGTACTCGCCCTGGGCGACACGGCGGAATTCATCCGGCTTGAAAACCAGTGGCGTCTAATCGGGGGAACGGCGGCGCTCGCCTTCGCCGGTGTGATGGCGGGGCCAAACTTCACGACCCGGCCGCAGTTTGATGATTCCAAGGCTCTGGCTACTACGGAATTTGTGAGGCGAGCGCTTGGCAATTGCAAGGGGTTCGTTTCGGTTTCTGCCAACACCGTTTTGACACCGGCGCAGGTGGGTAGCTATGTCACATCGAATGTGGGGGTGGGTGCGGTCAACGTAGGGTTGCCGTTGCTCAGCTCGGTCGCGGCCGGATCGATGTTCACTATCTCCCATTCCTCGACATCAATGACATCGTTTGCGGTGGCTATATCTGGCACCGATGCGCTTGTGTTTGAAGGTCTGGAGGGTAGCGCCGCACCTTATGTCATGGCGGTGGGTGAGACGTTGACTGTCGTATCCACTGGAGTTATTTGGAAAATTGTTGCCAGCAATGGTGGAAGGTTTCTGAAGCATGGCGGCGGGTTTGCTGCTGGGGCCGGCGTTCAGGGCTATCAGAAGCTGCCGAGCGGAACAATCATCCAACGGGGCAGTGGCGCGACGGTTGATGGTGTGGGGACGGTGACATTTCCTGTCACTTTTCCTACCGCTTGCCGTCAGGTTCTGGTGGTGGAGTCGAGCGCTGCGAACTGGGTGGGGTCGAACTTTACGGTTTACGGCGTCGGTGCCAAGACGCAGTCAGGGGTCACAATCCGATCAATGAACTGGAACGGAAGCGCCTGGGCAGGGAAAAACGGCAACTTCGACTACATCGCAATTGGGGAATGATCATGTTGTTTAGTCCGAGTACGTGCAGTTTTTATGATCCTGCCATCAATGCCGTTTTGCCTTCTGATGCGGTTGAAATCGATGATGATTTTTATGCCGAGCTTCTGCGTGGTAACTCTCGCGGGCAGATCATCACGTCAGATAAGCATGGTTACCCCTGCCTTGTTTCACCGGCAGAGCCATCGCCTGATTATTTGGCGGAGCTGGAACGTACATGGCGTAACGGTCAGCTTTTGTTGACGGATCCGCTGGTGTCCCGTCACCGCGACGAGATCGAGGCGGGCGACGCAACATCGCTCACGGCCGACCAGTACACGGAGTTGCAGGCTTACCGCCGGCAGTTGCGCGACTGGCCACAAGGCGAGCAATTCCCGCTGATCGATCATCGCCCGATCGCGCCGCCCTGGCTGATCGAGCAAACCCAATAAACGCCCCGCACTGACGGGGCGTTTTCTTTTCCGTTACGCGTAACACGAACACCCTCACAGCCTCGCTTATGCGGGGCTTTTTCGTTTCTGGAGACTGACCCTTATGAGTGGTTTATTTCACGGCATTACGACCACGTTGATTGATACCGGTGCGCGCACTATCTCGCTGCCGTCGTCCTCGATCATCGGTCTTTGCGACACCTTCACCCCGGGCGTTCTTGGCGGCGGCACGGCCAAGGCTGGCGAGCTGGTGCTGCTCACGTCCGAGCGCGAGGCGATCGCCGCTTTCGGTGCCGACTCGGCGATCACCAAAGCCGCCCAGGCGATCTATGTGCGGGCCAAGGCAGTGATCGTCGCTGTCGGTGTGCCCAAGCTGGAAGACGCCGCGCTGCAAACATCAGCGATCATCGGCGGCGTTCTGGTCGGTGGCCAGCGTACCGGCCTGCAAGCTTTGCTTGATGGCAAGAGCAAGCACAACGCCCAACCCAAGTTGCTGATCGCCCCGAAACACTCGGCCACTCAGGCCGTGGCAACCGCCATGGACGCATTGGCCGCCAAGCTGCGCGCGATCGCGATTGTCGACGGTCCGAACACGACCGACGAGGCGGTGCTGGCCTACGCCCAGGAGTTCGGCAGCAAACGCATCTATCTGGTTGATCCGGGTGTGCAGTATTGGGACACCGTCACCAGCGCGACGATCGATGCCCCGGGTTCTGCCTGGGTGGCGGGCCTGTTCGCCTGGACCGATGCGACTTACGGCTACTGGGCTTCGCCGTCGAACAAGGAGTTTGTCGGCATCACCGGCACTACTCGCCCGATCGAGTTCCTGGACGGCGACGAAACCTGCCGGGCCAACCTGCTCAATAACGCCAATGTCAGCACGATCATTCGTGACGGCGGCTATCGCCTGTGGGGCAACCGCACGCTGTCGAGTGATCCGAAGTGGTCGTTTGTCACCCGCGTGCGTACCTGCGACATCCTGATGGATGCGATCCAGGCGGGGCACAAGTGGGCGGTCGACCGCTCGATCACCAAAACCTACGTCAAGGACGTGACCGAGGGCCTGCAAGCGTTCATGCGCGACCAGAAGGCCGCCGGCGCAATCATCAACTTTGAAGTCTATCCGGACACCGAAATGAACACGGCCAGCCAGCTCGAACAGGGCAAGGTTTATTGGCGCATCCGTTTCACCGACGTGCCGCCGGCTGAAAACCCGAATTTCCTGATCGAGGTCACCAACGAGTGGCTGACCGAAGTGCTTGAAGCCTAAGGGGGCTTACCGATGATTCCTCAAGTTCTGAAGAACATGAACCTATTTGTGGACGGCGTCAGCTTTTCCGGCGACGTGCCCACCCTGACGCTGCCGAAGCTGACCCTGAAAACCGAGGACTATCAGGGCGGCGGTATGTTCGCCCCGATCGAGTTTGCCGTGGGCATGGAAAAGATCGAATCGGCCTTTACCACCAACGGCGTGCGCCGCGAGTCGCTGAAGTTCTTTGGTCTGGCTGACCAGACGGCCACAAGCCTGACGTTTCGCGGCGCCTTCGCGGATCTGAAGGGCCGCATTACGCCGGTGATCGTCACCATGCGCGGCGGCGTGAAAGAGGTGGACATGGGCGACTGGAAGCCGTCCACCGTGGGCGAAATCAAGCACGCCGTGAAGCTCACGTATTACAAGCTCGAAATCGACGGTCGCCTCATGTACGAGATCGATCCGCTCGCAATGATCATGGTTGTCGACGGTGTCGACCAGTTGGCCGCCGAACGCTCGGCCCTCGGCCTGTAAGGAAATAGAACATGACCCAAGAAAACGCAGAACAGAAAGTCCCGTCCTGGCTGGAAATCAGTGACGACAGCGCAATCATCACCTTGAAGGGGGCCGCCGACTTCGGCGGCATCAAGGTCGACAAGCTGACCATGCGAGCGCCGACGGTACGTGACACGCGTGCCGCAACTGCCACGGCAAAGGGTGATTACGAGCAGATCGAAATCAACATTCTGTGCAGTCTGCTCGGTGCGACCGAAAAGGAAATTGCTGCTCTGACTCAGCGGAACTACAACCGCTTGCAGGCTGGCTATTTTCGCTTGGTCGAAGAGGACGAGCTTTAACACCGAAACCCAACGGGTAGCGGCCAAGACCTTGGCGAGAGAGACGGGTTTCTCTGCTGCCGAGATTGAGGCCATGCCCTTTGACCGGATGCTGTGGTGGCTCAGGGATTGAGCCGCTTTTAACTCGGCGAATATAGGGCACGCACATGAGCAAGAAACTAGCGCTCGGTCTGGTGATTGGCGGGGCTGTCAGTTCGACGCTGGGCGCGGCGTTCAAGGACGCCACCGGCCGTATCAAGAAGCTGGAAGAAACCGGTAAAAAGGCCCGGGTCCTCGAAAAGACCATTGGCGAAACCATGCGCCTGCAAGCCGAGTTTCGAAAGGCGCACATGGCCGGCGAGAAGGGTGCCGAGGATCTGCGCAAGAAGCTGGAAGCCAACTTGGCCGCGCTGAAAAAGCAGGGTGTTGAGGTTCGCAACCTCGGCAAGGCCTACACACAAATGGGCAAGATTGCGCAGGGCGCCGAGCTGAAGGCCAAAGGGCACATGCAGCTCGACGAAGGCAAGCAGCAGATGCGCAGCAGTATCGGGCAGGCAACGGCCGCCACGGCGTTGATGGCCATTCCCACAAAGATCAGCGCGGACTACGGCGCGATCATTCGTGATATTGCGATCAAGTCCAACATTGCCAACACGCCCGAAGAGGCGAAGCTGTCCAAGACAGTGATCGACACGTCGCGCGATACCGGCATGGCGCGCAATCAGGTGGCCGAAGTGGTCAACGCCCTGGTAGGCGCTGGCATGGAACTGGACAAGGCGCTGGCCTACGCACCGACAGCGGCCAAGTTCTCTGTTGGGCAGGGTTCGGACGGCACCGAAACCGCTAAGATGATCAATGCCCTGGGGCAAAACGCCAAGATCACCGACCCCGCAATGATGCAAAAGGCGCTTGAGGCGATCGCCTATCAAGGGCAGGCGGGCAGCTTTGAAGCGGCTGACATGGCGCGCTGGTTCCCGGAACTGCTCGCGGGTATGGGCAAGCTGGGCATTACCGGCATGGACTCGGTGACGCAACTGGGTTCGATGCTTCAGGTGCAGATGAAGACGGCCGGCGGTTCCGACGAGGCGGCAAACAACCTCAAGAACTGGATGGAAAAAATCGGTTCCGGTGACACGGTGAAGGCCTACGAAAAGGCCGGCATCGATTATCAGGCTTCGATGAATACCGGGCTGCAAAACGGCAAGTCCACCTTGGAATCCAGCTTTGCGCTGGCCCAAAAATACATTGAGGCGACCGACCCCAAGAAGGCCGCCGAAATGGCCAAGGCGACGGCCGCGATCAGCCAGGAAGCCGACCCCGAGAAAGCCAAGGCCATGATCGCCTCGCTGGAATCGGCGTTGCGTACCGGCGACCTGTTCGCAGACATGCAGGTCAAGGGCGCCTTGACCGCGTACATGCAGAACAAGGATCTGTACGACAAGCTGAAAAAGGAATCGGCCAGCGCGACCGGGATTCTGGATAAGAACCTGGAAGAGCGCCGCCAATCGTCGGCGCAGAAACAGTCGGAAATGGTGCAGAGCCTCGACGACTCGATGCGCGCGATCGGCGACGCCATGCGCCCGGTAACGGATGCCGTGGTAGACGGGATCGGTTCTGTCGCGCGCGGGCTGGCCAAGCTGTCCGACGAGTCGCCGCGACTGGTGTCTGCGATCGGGCTGGCCACCGCCGGCATCCTTGGCCTGTCGACGGCCATGAGCGGCCTCAAGATGGCCAAAGGGCTGATGAACATCGGCCGTGGCTCGCTGATGGGTAACCCGAACATCCCGCAAAAGGTGATTGTGACCAACCTGCCGGCAGGCGGTGCGGGTGGTGGGCTGGACGGCGGCGACGTCGATGCCGGCGACGGCAAAAAGGACAAGGGCGGCAAGGGGAAAGGCAAGGGCGGCGGTCGCGGTTTCGGCCGTGGCATTGGCATCGGATCAGCGGTCAAAGGCGCGGCGGTTCTCGCGGTGGCTGACGCTGGTTTCAAGGCCTATGACACCTATCAGAACGCCGAGACTCAGGACGAGAAAGCCGAGGGCTACGGCTCAGCGGCCGGCGGTTTGGCGGGCACCCTCGCCGGTGCGGCGGCCGGTGCTGCGATCGGCTCGGTGGTGCCTGTGATCGGTACGGCGATCGGCGCCTTGATCGGCGGCGTGCTGGGCAACATGGGCGGTGACTCCCTGGGCGGCTTTGTCGGCAAATCGCTGTTCGGTGCCGATGACGCGGCGAAGAAAATGCCGGACGCCGGGCCGTTGATGATGGCCAACGCCGGCAAGGACATTGCGCCGGTGATGGGCGATATCGCCAAGTCATTCGCCAAGCCGGTCGCGCCGTTGATGATGGCGGCCCCCTCGATCGCGCCAGTGGGTGCGCCGGCGGCGAAGGAGTCGGCAAAGGTTGGCGATGTTGGCCGGACGGTGCTGCGCTCTGATGCCGCCGCAGACGGCAAGGCGGTGCCGATGGCTAAACCAGTGCCTACAGCGCCGCCGGCAGGTGAGGCGGCCAAGGTTGGCGATGTTGGCCGGACGGTGCTGCGCCCTGATGCCGCCGCAGACGGCAAGGCGGTGCCGATGGCTAAACCGGTGCCTACAGCGCCGCCGGCAGGTGAGGCGCCCAAGGTTGGCGATGTTGGCCGAACGATGCTGCGCCCTGATGCCGGCGCAGGCGACAAGACGGTGCTGAAGGCTAAGCCAGCGCCTACAGCGCCGCCGGCAGGTGAGGCGCCAAAGCCCGTC